>JACCDZ011859700.1_pt1 | contig 12335 bp, 13 predicted proteins | sample 7449551 | NCBI WGS metagenome assembly JACCDZ01 (sample SAMN15323452, study PRJNA562643) | freshwater metagenome | isolation source: river surface water | place: USA:Blue River Watershed | collected 2017-08-18
CAAAACTTGGGTCTTCAAATAAATGCATCACTTTTTTTCCACGCAACATACTTGTAACCACCAAATCATTAAACTTCAAAGGAACCAAATCGGATTTTTGATAGGTTTCAAAAATATTCAATTCGCAATGATCTAAAGAGAAAATGGTCCGATTTTCCACCAAAGTTTTTAACGACTTTTCGTGGGTTAAAGCAGGAGTAAAAAGTAACGCTTTGTTTGCCATTCTAAAATTTCAAATAGAAAAACTAAGATACAAAAAAAGCAACTACTAAGAGTTGCTTTTGGTTTATTTTTTCAAAAACGATATTAATCCGTTAAAATAGGTCTTTTGATCATCGTAAAACGCTATGTGACTTCCTTTTGGACAGAATAAATACGAGCCGTTTGGTAAGATTTTTGAAATTTCTTCCATGTGTTTTGGATCCATCGTATCGTGTTTTGCTCCGATGACTAGTGTTGGTATCTTTACGTTTTTTAAATCGGGTTTTATCCCATTTACTGTTTTTGGATGGTTTTAAATTGAAAGTTATTCATTATTGGAATTATTACTTTATTACAGTAGAAGGTTTTGCTAGGGTACCACAACCTAACCTTTGGTATACCGTTGCTATGGAGTATCTATACTTAAGGGCTATAGATAAGTTTGTATTTTGTTTGTAATTTGGTTGATAATTCTTCGTGAAAAGTACTTTTTTTTCAAATAGTATAGCTTATTTTTGAACATAAAGGGTACCACAACTACGAACAAAATACGAACAAAACCTAAACCAATTCTAACCATATATGGCAAAAATAACCTCTTATGAAGGAAAACCTCCCAAAAGGATTGGCGATTATATTGTGTATCCATTAGGAGACGATTTGATAGTTAGGCAAAAAACTGGATTTACAACTAAAAAGTTATTGACTAGCCCAAAGTATGCTTTGTGTAGGCAAAATGCTAGTGAGTTTGGATTGGTTTCTAAAACATGTAAAGCTATTCGAATGCTTTTGAAAGAGGATTTAACCCAACATAATAATTTGGAGGTTGTGAATTCATTCACTAAGAAAATGCGGAGTTTGCTGGTTCATGATACGATACATCCTCGTGGTGCTCGGGTATTGAAAATGGCTTTGGCAACTACTGCAGCCCAACAAGCTATTGCTGGGTACTCGTTTAATCCTGAATGTAGGGTGGCGGTTAGGGTTACAGATGCTACTCTAACGACTTTAGTGCCTGATGATTTACTTACTTCTCCTGCTGCCTATTTGGGGATGCGCGTGTTGTATCTCTTTTTTGATTTTGAAACTTTAACTGGACATTTAGAGGCTTCGACTTGGCAAATGGAAAAAATGGCTCCTGAAATTTCTTTTACGCTGCCTGCTGAAGCACCCGATGGTTTTTGGTTGCGATTAGTTGCCGTTTCTTTTTTTTCTGATACTAACGGGGAATGGGCGCCTATTTTGCCAAAAGAAAGAGGATTAGTGGTTGTTTAGTAGCAAAGACTTTGTCTATGCATGCTTTGTTGGTGTTTTTTCTTTAGTTGAAAAACAATAACAATTGAATATTGTAAGTAAAAGACTTAAGTTTTTAAATCCCCTTTTTTTTAATTTGTTGTAATTAAATTACTTCCATGGCTTCCGATATTTTTAATGTTACATCATAATAATTAAAATCATTTTCAGTTCCTTTTTCCTTTTCAATTAGATTAATAACAGCATCTTTCTGTTCCATAGGTTCAAAGAAAAGCGAATAATATTGCCAATCCTTATTCGATTGAAAATTATGTTTTTGTGGTGCAATGGTGATACCTGAAGCTTTTATCATTTTGTAGCGTTTTTTAGTAGCTACATTTTCAATAAAAGTTTCTTTTGCCATTTTAATCCAGCCGCCTCTTATGTATTTATTTGTGGTGGTATATCCAAAATCAACTTTTGTAAATTCAGGTGTCACCAACATTCTTAAAAGTATTGGGTTTGTTTCACTATGTCCTAAAACATTCAATTGAAACAAGATTTTCTTGGTGTTTTTTTGTTTAGGTATCATATTAAAGATTTTGTTTGTTGGCGTAACCAATTTGGATTAATAACTTCTAAGTGTTTACCGTACGAACGAAATAACTTAATTAATTCCATACTAGGAACTACATTGATTGTAAAAAAGCTTGAACCTGTACTGTTTTTATCTGCTTTTTGACTTGGATGAACTGGGTAAGCTTCAAAATAATTGGTAATATCTATTGAAGTTAAAAAAGTAATTTCTTGTTTCTTTTGATTTTCAATTGGATACACTCCGTATATATCGTTACAGTAGTTCTCAATTTCTTTTTCATTACAACTTATAAATTTTCTTTTCAGTGGCATAGGTTCGTAAATTCGGTCTAAACCAAAGGTTCTAATACTATTATGACGTTCTGAATACCCTATTAAATACCATTTATTATCAAATTCCTTTAATCGAATGGGATGCACCATTACTGCATTAAAAACTCTTTTCGTGTAGGAGTAATGAACAAAAGAAATAGGATGTTGGTTTTTACAGGCTTCAAATAATACATTAAAATTTTCATATCCTTTGGCGCCTTCAATATAATCCGTTTGGATAATTTTTTTTTGAACATCCCCTTCAGGAAATTCCTCTTTGTATGTTGCTAATATCTTTTGAATAGCATTACTAAATCGTTCATTTACTCTATTACCACCCCCCAGATTTTTAATTAAGTCTAATGCTTCCTTTATGGTTAAAATATCATCATCGGTTAGTGGGATAGAATTAATAGAATAATTAGGATTTGTATAATAATACCCTTTGTTTTTTCTGCAATATACAATAGGAGCTTCAAAAACATCCGATTGTTTCATGTTTCGAATATCTTTTTCTAATGTATCTAAAGAAGGCGAAAAATCAAGTTTTTGTTCGCAAGCTTCCTGAATATCTTCCAAAGTAGGGAAAGGCTTGAATGTATTTTTCAACATTTTATCTATAATTCTGTATCTACTATACGCTGATTTTGAAACTCCCATTTGTTTTTTTTATGTAAAAATAAACTTTTTTTTATTCCGTATGCTATTTACGGATTGATTATAAACTTTTGTATCGTTAAAATTTAAAAAAGAAACTGAAATTGAATTTCAGTTTGTGATTTTATTATTGCAAAAATAAATGGATATAAGAATTATAATACGAATAGACGCCTTAATTACGAGGGAAATGACGGGAAGCCCTAAAAAGCTGGCTTCCAAACTTGCTATTTCTGAACGTAGCGTATATCATTACATTGCTTTTATGAAAAAAGAATTACACGCACCCATAGTGTACAATTATCAAAATCAAACCTATGTGTACAGTGAAGATTGGGAATTTAAACTTAATAACAAATAAGTGGAGTTCAGAAACCACTATAAAAAACGAGGCGGAATCGAAAAGCCTTATGAGTAGATGAATTAAATTAAAACAAAAAAACATGAAAAAAATTAATTTTTTAATCTTAATGTTAGTAGGATTAACTTTTTTTTCTCTAACAAGTTGTAGTAACGACGACGGAGCAAGCGACATAAGAGACCAATATGTTGGAACTTGGAATGCTACTACCACAGGTAATTTAACTTTTTATCAAAATGGACAAAGTGTAGGTACATCACCTTTAAATCAAAGTCGTGCTGTTACTGTCACAAAATCTGGTAGTAATGCATTAATTATTGACGGGACTAGTTATATTGTTAATGGGAATAATTTAAGTACAGCATCAACACCTGTTACTGAAACTTCAAATGGAGTTACTATTATTGCTACAGAAAACAACAATGGTACTCTAGGTTCGAACATTATTAATCTTAATACTACTATAACGGGTACATGGAATAATACCAATGGAGCATCTGGAAACCTATCAGGCAATGCAGTTACAACTTTAACAAGATAATTGGGGATTTTTGACTGAAAATAAAATTTTTCAAAAAGACTATCTTTTTTTGATAGTCTTTTTTTATTCCGTATAAATAATGCGGTTTGGTTTTAGAAATTTGACGAATAAATCATAAAACAAATTTGTATTACTTATGAAATCGCCACTAACAACAAGTTTGTTACAAACAAATCCAATAAACAAAAAGGCGATTCCATATAAGACCATTAACAAATAAATTTTAAACATATGAAAACAAATTTTAAAAACGAATCTCAACAAGAAATGATTCAAACAGAAACTATTGTGTTTACAAATCCAATTTCAGATTTTACACCGAATGAACATATGGGTATCGAGCAAATCACATTAAATGAAGAAAATACTCAAATTGATTTTGTGTATATCTCACCCAAAGATTATAAAAATGGAGGTTGGATTCAAATGGATGCCGATTGCTTTATTAAACCAGTAGGTTCTGAAATAAGGTATAAAATGATACAAGCAATCAACATTCCGATTGCTCCTAACAAATATCATTTTAAACGTTCAGGGCAAATACTTCGTTTTTCTTTACTATTCCCAGCACTACCAAAAGAGGTTAAAGCTATTGATTTTATTGAAAAAGATGCGAAAGGCACTTATTTTAATTTTTTCAATATTGCACTACAACACAATGAACCCACTTTAATTAGAATTATAAACGAAAACTAAAATTATGAAAAACACTTTTACTGTAGGACAAATTGTAAGATTCAAAAATTACAAACGAAAACCCGATGACAAAGAAGCTTATTTCATTGTTATTCAAGAAGAAGACCAAAACAATCAACTGGTACTCTTTACCATCAACACCAATCGATTTTATAATGCAGGTGAAACCATTATACCTGAATTTCCACATGAAGATTTACGTTTTGTAGACTTAAAATATAGCGATTTACTACATGAAAAAATCATCACTCAAGACACTACAAGCTTTGAAGTAGGCAGTGGAACTGCTACAGCATTTATAGGAGAGGATGCTTTTATAGCGTTTGAAGAAAAAGATGGATACCTATTATCTAAAAAGGAATTTGAGTTTTTCTCGCATTCGCAATATCCTATACGTGGACATTTATTTATATTAATTGATTATAAAAACATGGACGATGAAAAATATAATATTGTTTAGCAAATACTATTTAAAAGGCTTTGTACTTGCGGCAGCCATTGGTTGTCTTTTCATATTACACAGTTTGTTTATTGATGATACGTATAGTTTTATAGACTTTAGTTTGTATCTGCAAGTAAACAGCATTATGGCAGTTTTTCTTGGCTTGCATTTGTTTGTTATGAAATACATAGACCAACCCCAACAAATTAAAAACCCATACATCAAACGTTTTTACATCATTTTTGCCAGTTATTGGATTGGGGTTATTTTTAGTTTTGTACTCTTATTTATTTTACAAACACTAAGCAATTTTATAATGATACCGTATTCGTATTTCCTTACCGATGAGAATTTGTTGGTGGGGAGTTTGATTGGTGGAGGGGTTTTAGGGGTTTTTAATTTTCTATACTTAAGTAATTTAATGGTGAATTTCAAATAAAAATATAATTTAAAAAATGTATTTTTACTTTAAATTTATAAATAAAGATGACTTTACACGAAAGATTACAAAACGCAAAAAGCGAAGAAGACATAAAAGATGCTTACATAAAGGCTTTAGGGTTAAAAGAATTTTCAAAAAACTTAATTGATATACAGACTAAAGAAATTTGGTTTGAAGCTAAAGATAAAAACAATACATCAACATATAAGATGTTTACACAGCTTCTTCATTATGTTCAACAGTCTTTGAATAAAGGTGAAGAAATCCCACCATTTTTATGTGTTATTGATATAGAAAAAGCTGCAATAATAAAAACGCAAGATGTATTACCTTTTCTTGAGAAAAAAATAATTCCTTGGGGTAAAAGTGGTAGCTCATATACACCACAAGCACTTGAATTAGTATCTTCTTATATAGGAACTTATATTGTGCAATTTAAAATAGAAACTCATGAAGAAGAATTTTTAAATACTGTAAAAACTGCAATAAAAACGGGTGAAATTATCCGTACTCATATAACACCAGACAATTTAAAACAAGTTTTTGATAAATGGGTTAAAATGATTGGCTATGAATTAAACGATGTAAAGGAAGAAGATTATGCACTATTGTTTTTTTCAGATATAATGAGTGACGGAACTCAAACAACAAATAATGATTTACCTTCGCAATTATTAATGAAAGGTACATCTCCAGTTTTTGCTCTCGGAGGTAAGCTTTATGAACTTAATTCAAAAGAAGGATATAGACAATTTTGGGCTATTTATCATCGACCACCAAAAGAAGAATACAGAAATTATCTTCTAGAACGTCGAGATAGTTTAATACCACTAGACGAAAGAAGTTTTAAAGGCGCTTATTATACGCCATTGAATGTAGTAGACAAAGCTTATGACAAACTAACTGAAGCTTTAGGTGAAAATTGGCAAAAAAACTACATTGTATGGGATATGTGTTGTGGTGTGGGTAATCTTGAAGTGAAACACTCAAATCCGAGGAATATTTATATGAGCACATTAGATGCAGCAGATATAGATGTTATGAAAGCAACTAAAACTTGTGTTGCTGCTCAAAGATTCCAATATGATTATTTGAACGATGATATTACGGATGATGGTCAAATTGATTATTCACTCACAAATAAAGTACCTAAAGGTTTGCAGGAAGCTATTGCAGAAGGAAAAAAAATTCTGATATTAATTAATCCACCTTATGCAGAAGCTGGTGGAGGAATTGATGGAAAGAAAAATAAAATTGGAGTTGAACAAACTAAAATAAATACTCTAATGAAACGTAATGAAATTGGTTATGCTAGTAAAGAGTTATTTGTTCAATTTTTAGTAAGAATTTCAATAGAAGTACCAACTGCGACAATTGCAATGTTTAGTAATTTGAAATATGTAAATGCCTCTAATTTTGAAAAGTTTAGAAAAAATTGGAACGCAAATTATTTAGATGGATTTATTGTACATAGTAGGGCTTTTGATGGTTTAAAAGGAGAATTCCCTATTGGTTTTTTAATTTGGAAAACAAATAACTTATCTGATGCAAAAAAATTTGTTTTAGACGAAATAAAGGTTGAAGTATTTGATAAAAATGTAAATCCAATAGGTGAAAAGAAGTATTTTAATTTATCTAATGATAAATTTCTAAATAATTGGATTGATAAACCAAAAACAAATAATGAATTAGCTTTACCATTGTCTAATGCAGTTACAATCTCTAGAAATCCTCGAATTAAAAAGTCTTGTGATAATATGATTGGCTATCTTTATGCAGGTAATAATGATTTACAACATGCAGAACAAGAAACAATAATTACTTCTTCAATTTATACAGGCGGTAATAGTGGAGGTCTTTATATATTAATAGAAAATCTTTGGAAAGTTGCAGTTGTGTATTCTGTAAGAAGATTGGTTAAGCCAACATGGTTAAATGATAGAGACCAGTTCCTAAAGCCAACAGTGATGTTGAATGAAGAATTTAAGAATGATTGTTTAATTTTTATGTTATTTAGTAGACAAAACAGAACAGCAGGTGCAAATAACCTTGATTGGAATAATAAAAAATGGAGTTTAGTAAACCATTTTATTCCATTTACGGAAGAAGAAGTTGGTGCTCCAGATAGGTTTGAAAAAGATACTATGGTTCAATACTTAAAAGATAAAGAATTGTCAAAAGAAGCTAAAGCTGTTCTTTCTGAAGGGAGAAAGCTTTGGAAAACATATTTTACTCAGGTGGATGTGAGAGCGGTAAGAGAAGAGTTAAAACTAAATCGTCCAGATGTGGGTTGGTATCAAGTTAGAAAAGCATTGCAAGCAAGAAATAATAGTGGTGATTATCCTCCTGTTAGTTTTAAACCTTTTGAGGAAGCTTATAAAACATTGACTGAAAAATTACAACCTAAAGTATTTGAATACGGATTTCTAAAACAATAAACTATGATTTATCCAATTTTACAAAACACATTATTTAAAACTTCTAAAAAAGAAGTTATTGAGTATTATAAAATTTCTAAAAAAGAAGCTTCTAAATGGTATAAATTAAACTACTTAAGTTTTGATTTTGATAGTTTAGACGAATTCGAAGAATCACAATTTTTAGAAATAAATTTTATTAATAAGTTAATTAATAGTTGTGAAAATGATGCGTTTTTTAACTATCTATTAAGTAAACTTCAAAAACCATATTCATATAATTACAATAAAATTTACTTTGATGTATTTGAAGATGAATGGAAAGAATTGCCAGTAGAAACAAATATTTGCGATTATTCATTTGATGAAATTTTGAATGAATTATTAGATGATTGCAAAGAAGAAGAAAAAATAGAAGTTATCTCAGATTATATCACTGAGTTATCATCAAGATTAAAAGAATTATAACATACCATCAACGAAATCATTTGTCCAAACCGCAAAAAAACCTTCAAAGTAGATGAGGTGTTTTATTCAAGCAATCTATTTAACAATTAACCTGTAATTTTTAACCTTAAGACAGCATGCAACAAAAACTTATTGAATATAAAAATGCAGGTTTTTTTGATACCAAAACAGTTGATAGTAAAGAAATACTTCATTTAGCTACACCTTGTAGATTTAGAATTATTGAAACTATAGTGGAAGACTTAAAAAGCAATTGTAAATCAGATAAAGAAATAGGGGGTATATTGTGGTCAAAACCTACAATACTGGAAGGAGAAATTATCCATAGTATAGATAAAGTAAGTTACATAAGAAATGCAATTGATGATAATCCAAGAACTGACAAAAGAAATAGTTCCAATGCATATTTGCCTGACCGCAAAGAATATAATAAAATTTTAAATGAACTTTTTTCACAGGGGTATCTTCCTGTTAAATTTCATACACACCCAGTTCACGAAACAAACTTTTTGTGTTCGTTAACGTATTCAGACCTAATGAGTGAAACCTCGGAGCAAGACCAACACGAAAGTTTACAACCACTTAAAATAGGCAATCAGTATCTTTTAATGCCTCGTGCGTTAATAGTTAATAATGTTTTTTTAAGTAATGCTATTTTTATAGGGGTTTACAATGGTTTTATAGCTCCTAACGAGTTTGAAAACAGCAAAAAGAAAATTCAGGAAGAGAATTTTAATAAAACAGTAGCTCTACTTTCATCTGTAAATCTCAAAGACACAGAAAAATTTGGTCTTTCCATTGGAGCGGCATTGCTGCTTTATGCAATAGTTAAGAATCCTAAATTTAGTTTACCTGTTATTTTTGGTCTCAGTGCTACAATACCTTTGCTTTTGACAAATACGAAAAATATTGAAAATCCCTATTATTTCAATAAACTTTCATATGGTAGTGCGTCTATTTTTATTCCAAAATCATGAAAATGAAATTACAAAGGTTTGATAACATTAATATATCCAATTAATAGTGGAATTGAATTAATAATAAAAATTAATTAAATTGCTTCAACTTATTGCAAATTAAAGCAAAAAATGAATACATTATGAACGAAATCATCTGTCCTAACTGTAAAAAAGCCTTCAAAGTAGATGAGGCAGGCTTTGTTGCTATTATAAAAAAAAAGGAAAAGAAACGTTAGTAGAAAAAAGTAATTACAATAATCTTGACGCAATAATTTCTGTAGGTTATAGAGTGTGTTTAAGACAAAAAAATCCGTCAGTAAGCTACTTAACAATGAAAACAAATTTTTGCAAATATTAAGAACATAATGAGCAGTCACATTGAAATTTATAAATCCTCGGACAACCAAGTTGAAATTGTAGTTCAAATTGATCAGGACACAGTTTGGCTAAAGAGAGAGCAAATGGCTAATCTCTTTGGAAGAGATATTAAAACCATAGGTAAGCATATCAACAATATATTTAGTGACCAAGAATTAGATCATCAAGCAGTTGTCGCAAATTTTGCGACAACTGCAAAAGATGGAAAAACGTATCAAGTTGAATTTTATAATCTAGATGTAATTATTTCGGTGGGCTATCGTGTAAAATCGAAACAAGGCATTCAGTTTCGTCAGTGGGCAACACAACGATTAAAAGATTTTTTAATTCAAGGCTACACCATAAACGAAAAACGATTAGCCCAAAAAGAACAAGAAGTAAAAGTGCTGAAAAACGGTATTCAAATATTAGCCAGAAGCGTAAGTAAAGCTATAGAAAATCAAGAAAATAATACGAATTTCCTTGAAACTTTTGCAAAAGGTTTAACCCTATTAGATGATTACGACCACGAACGCTTAGATACTAAAGGATTAACACAGAAACAAGCGGTTTATCCAACTCTTGCAGACTATCAGTTGGTACTCAAACAAATGCTACAAGATTTTGATAGTGATGTTTTTGGGATTGAAAAAGATGGCGGTTTCAAAAGTGCTATTGCACAAATAGAAAAAGGATTTGATAACCAAGATTTTTATCCATCATTAGAAGAAAAAGCAACAACACTGTTGTATTTAATTGTAAAAAATCATGCATTTGTAGATGGAAATAAACGAATTGCTGCAGCATGTTTTCTTAAATTCCTAGAGCAAAATAATATGTTATTCACTAATGAAAATAAACCAATAATAAACAATGATACTTTGGCTAGTTTAACATTATTTATTGCTTCAAGTAAAGCAGAAGAAATGGAAACAGTAAAAAAATTAGTGATTAGTGTATTAAATAGAAACCAATAAAAAAAAGAATTCCATAGACCATGAACGAAATCATCTGTCCCAACTGTAAAAAAGCCTTCAAAGTAGATGAAGCAGGCTTTGCCGATATTTTAAAACAAGTACGTGACCATCAGTTCCAAGAAGAATTGGAAAACAGATTGGCATTGGCTGAAAAAGAAAAAGAAAGCGCTGTTAAGTTAGCAGAAGCCAATCTTAAAACTAAATTACAAGAAGAACTCGCCCAAAAGGATAAAGAACTTATTGAACTAAAGGCTAAAGCTGAAAAAGATTTAGCTGAAAAGTTGGCACAAAAAGAAGCCGAATTAGCCAGTGCTAAAGCTAAATTAGAAAATGCAGAAACCGAGAAAAAACTATCGGTAACAGAAGCCGTAAAGAAAATTGAAAAAGAACGTGACGATTTAGCCAATGAAGTAAAAACCAAAGAGCTTGAAAAACAAAATTTAGAAAGCACATTAAAGCAACAATTTACTACTGAGTTACAAAGTAAAGACGCTATCATTAAATACAAAGAAGATGAAATTGCTCGTGTAAAAGATATGAAAGCCAAACTTTCAACTAAAATGATAGGCGAAACATTAGAATTACATTGTGAAAACGAATTCAACAAATTGCGTTCCGTGGCATTTCCAAAAGCGTATTTTGAAAAAGACAATGATGCCAAGTCGGGCAGTAAAGGCGATTACATTTACAGAGAACATGACGAACATGGCAATGAAATTATTTCTATCATGTTTGAAATGAAAAATGAATCCGATGCTACAGCAACTAAAAAAAGAAATGAAGATTTTTTAAAAGAACTAGACAAAGATAGAACCGAGAAAAAATGTGAGTATGCTATATTGGTTTCCATGTTAGAATCGGAGAGTGAATTATACAATACAGGTATCGTTGATATGTCGCATCGTTTTTCAAAAATGTTTGTAGTTCGACCACAATTTTTTATTCAAATCATAACACTATTACGAAATGCTGCTTTAAATTCAATGCAATACAAAGCAGAATTAGCTTTGGTAAAAAGTCAAAATATAGACATTACCAATTTTGAAGAAAAAATGAATAAGTTCAAAGAAGGTTTTGCGAGAAACTATGATTTGGCAAGTCGTAAATTTAAAGAAGCTATTGATGGTATTGACAAAACAATTAAAGAATTGGAAAAAACCAAAGCAGCCTTAATGTCCTCTGAAAATAATCTTCGCTTAGCCAATGAAAAAACAGAGGATTTAACAATTAAAAAATTAACGCATAATAATCCAACGATGAAAGCTAAGTTTGATGCGTTGGGAAGTATTGAGTAAAGTAAATTTAAAAATGTAGTAGAAAGCTTAAATAACATTAAGATATTTGAAGATTATATTAATACCCTTTCGTGTGCGAATCCTTTCGCGTTCGTTTAGTTAGTAAGGAGATGCTTAAGAGATACTGAAACGAGTTCATTATGACAAAAGGAGAGGAGAAGCTGAAACGAGTTCAGGATGGCAAACGAGACGTTGATTTTTTTTGCCACGGATTATTGGATTAAAGGGATTGATTGTTGAACAAGGAATAATAAAAGAGATGCTTGGTAGCATGACAAACGAGACGTTGATTTTTTTTGCCACGGATTATTGGATTAAAGGGATTGATTGTTGAACAAGGAATAATAAAAGAGATGCTTGGTAGCATGACAAACGAGACG
>JACCDZ011116067.1_pt1 | contig 12333 bp, 11 predicted proteins | sample 7449551 | NCBI WGS metagenome assembly JACCDZ01 (sample SAMN15323452, study PRJNA562643) | freshwater metagenome | isolation source: river surface water | place: USA:Blue River Watershed | collected 2017-08-18
ATGTGGGCGCGCTCACCATCAACACCGATGCCGACGACTTCCCCACGCTGGAATCCACGGCGTTTTCCGTGCTGCGCGTGAAGCGTGATGTGTTCAGCCGCAGCACGGTGGGCGTCATGGTGACCGACCGCTCCGAGTCGCTGACAGGCGCTGGCAGCAGTCAGCTCTACGCCATCGATGGCTCCTTCGACTTCCTGCAGGACTTCGCCATCGACACCTATCTGGCGAAGACGGACAGCCCGAACCTGCGCGATGACGACAAGAGTTACATGGTCAATCTGGCCTATGACAGCGACCGCTACGGCCTCAACACGGGCTATGTGGTGGTGGAGAACAACTTCAATCCCGAGATCGGCTTCAAGCGCCGCAACAACTTCGAGCAGTTCGCCGGCGGCGCCCGCTTCAGTCCGCGGCCGGCGTCCATCGAGTGGATTCGCCGCTTCAACCTCGAGGCCACGACGCAGTCCTTCTGGTCGGCCACCACCGAGCGTCTGGAATCGCGCCAGCACGGCCTGAGCTTCGCCACGGAGTTCGAGACCAGCGACATCCTGAGCTTCGCTGTCAGCGACGATTACGAGATGCTGACGCGCCCCTTTCGCATCGCCACCGGCGTGACGCTGCAGCCAGGCGAGTTCGACTTCACCAGCTACCAGGCCTCGTACCAGTTCGGCGCCCAGCGCCAGGTCAGCGGCACGCTCACGCTGCGCACGGGCGACTTCTGGAGCGGGCGCAACACGTCCATCGGCTTCGGCAGCGGGCGCATCGAACTGTCGCCCCAGCTCTCGCTGGAACCGAGCTATTCCATCAACCAGGTGGACTTGCCCGAGGGCGATTTCCGCACGGAACTCTCGAGCCTGCGCGTGACCTACACCCTGTCGCCGCGCATGTACATCGGCGGCCTGGTGCAGTACGAATCCAATGCCAGCTCCTTCAGCACCAATGTGCGCTTTCGCTGGGAGTGGGCGCCGGGCAGCGAGCTGTTCGTGGTCTACAGCGACGACCGCAACACCGACCCGCTCGGCAGGCCCGACAGTTTCGAGCTGCGCAATCGCGGCTTCGCCATCAAGGTGACCAGTCTGTTGCAGTTGTGAGTGCCCGGGGCGATGGCCACAGGCCACCTTGTCGACGGCAACTTCCCGTCAGGGTGACGGCAACGCCCTGCCTGCCCTTGATGCAGCGCAAACAGGCGTGATTCAGCTCGCGTTGGCAACACTGGCGGCTTGCGTGCAGACCGCCCCGCTGGCAAGCTCGCGGCCCGACTCTCAGGTGCCACGACGCACAGGATATCCTTCATGACCGACACGGCCTCCCGTCCGGCAGACAGCCCGGCTGCACACGACGACGCCGACTGCGTGATTGCGGCCCTGCGAGCACTGGTGCGCGCAGTGCAGGACCCGCTCTTTGCGGTGTCCGCACCCGACTACAAGGTGCTTTGGTTCAACCAGGCCACGGCCGACTATTTCGCCCATATGCGTGGCAAGGCCATCGCCATCGGCATGACCCCCGACGAACTGGCGATAGATTCGCCGCGTGCTGCACGTTTTCGCAGCTACTTCGAAGTCGCCTGCCGGGAGAGCTATGTGGATGCCGTGTTCGATTCACCCGGCGAGCCGCAGCTCTGGAACATGCGTTTCACTGCCATCATGAACGGCAGCCGCTGCATCGGGGTGGCTGTCAGCGCCAAGGACATCTCGGAACTCGACGAGGCCAGACAGCATCTGGCCGACAGCGAGGAGATGTACCGCTCGCTGTTCGAGTCCATGGGCGAAGGGGCGGTGTTCCAGGACGGTGACGGGAGAGTCATCGCCGCCAATTCAGCTGCCGAGCTGATCGAAGGCAGAACCGCCTCGCAGATGATGGGCCTGACGTCCGATGCCCCGGACTGGGGAGCTGTCCGTGAGGACGGCACGGCGTTCCCTGGCGCGGAGCATCCCTCCATGGTCACGCTGCGCACGGGTGAGCCGCAGTCGAGCGTGGTCATGGGCATCACCCGTCCCGATGGCGAACGGCGCTGGATCTCGATCAATTCCATGCCGGTGGCCCTGAAAAAGGCGGCCGGGTCCAAGGCCGTGGTGACCACCTTCCACGACATCACCCGGCAACGCGAACTGGAACATTCACTCAAGGAGCAGGTGGCCCGACTGGATGCCGCGCTGGAACAGACGCTGGCGGCGATGTCCGACATGATCGAGATGCGCGACCCGTACACGGCCGGTCACGAGCGTTCGGTGGCCCGCATCGCGGCGGCCATCGGGGAGATTCTGGGCTGGGATGCCGAGCGCTGCGCGACGCTCACTCACGCCGCCCTGGTGCATGACATCGGCAAGATCGCGATTCCCGCCGAGATTCTCGTCAAGCCAAGCCGACTGCTCGATACCGAGTACCAGCTGGTGAAGATGCACGTGGAATTCGGCTATCGCATTCTGCAGAACATCGAGTTCGCCCGGCCCATCGCGCAGATCGTGCGCCAGCATCATGAACGCCTGGACGGCAGCGGCTATCCGCTGGGGCTGCGCGGCGAGCAGATCCTGCCCGAGGCGCGCGTGCTGGCCGTGGCCGATGTGGTGGATTCGATGATCTCGCACCGCCCGTATCGCCCGGCTCTCGGAATCGGGGCCGCCATGCAGGAACTGGAGAGCAACGCCGACGTGCTCTATGACGCGCAGGTGGTCGCGGCAATGCGCCAGCTGGTCGCGCAGCAGTTCTTCGCCGACTGAGACACCCCCTCAGAAGCGGTAGCCCACCCCCACCACGCCGTAGTGCAGCCACGCGAAGGTGTAGAGACTGTCGTTGTCGGCGCCGCCTTCCAGCGTGCGGTAGCCGGCGAACAGCTGCAGGCCCGAGGGCAGCTCATGCTGCAGCGTCAAGGCCACGTCCACGGCACGCCCCTGGGGCGCGGCCGCGCCTTCGAAATCCAGCACCAGATGCGTGCGCGCGCTGAAGTGATACTGCCCGTACAGGTGCAGCAGCGGCACCACGCCCACATCGTTCTTCTCGCGCCGCAGCGCGCCCTGCTGCAAGGCCGTGGTGGCGTCGCGCACCAGCAGCGTGCCACCCAGCCCCCAGTCCCACTGCACACTGCGGTGGAACATCCAGCGGTAAGTCAGACGGTAGGTGCTGAAGGCATAGTCCCCGCGCGTGGGCGTGCCGGCCGCGAAGCGGGCGCCCTGGAACTCGACATCGCGATCCAGCTCGCCGGTGCCGCTGCGCTCCAGCGGCGCCAGCGTGAGGCGCAGGGCGTGGCGGGCATTGAAATCGTAAGTGGCTGACGCGCGCACGTACGGCTCCGGGCCATCGCCTGTGAGTGGCAGCAGGTCGAAACGCGTGCCGGTGTCATTGGGAATGCGCGCCTTGTTGCGCGCGAAGCCGACGGCGCCCGACTCCAGATTCAGCGTCCAGCCCCGCCCGTCGGCGGCAGCAGGGGCAGCGGCCGAAGAGGCAGCACTGGTCAGGGCCAGGACAAGAGCAACAAGAACAGGAATCGGGCGCATGGTCGGGTCTCCAGAGTGTGAGATGTGGCCCGCATGAGGGCGGGCGATGCTCTGGAATACGGCGGCGTGGCGCGTCCGGTTCAACGCTGGTTCACGAAGAGCTGCAGCATGGTGTGCACGGTCGATGAATTGGTCGCCAGTTCCTTGAAGGCGGATGGCCGGCTCAGCGCGACGGTGTAGCCTGGCAGGTCACGCAGCGCGGCCTCATCCAGGTCACGAAAGCCCATGGACCAGTCGCCGAAGTCGCGCTGCGGGACGGCGCGGCGCTCCACCACGATCAAGCCGTGATGACGCGGGTCACGTTGCACGCGGGCGAAGCAACGCTCCACAGGCTCCTTTTCCCCTTCCAGCACCTGCAGGATATTGCCGTCCTTGTACAGCAGCAGGCCCGTGATGCCGTCGCGCGTGTTGTTGGCGCGTGAGACGGCGAGAATGTCCAGCAGGTCCTTCTTGTCGAACAGTCCGCTGGCCGAACTGAAATAGATGATCTGATGCATGCTTGCAGCGTCCCTCTTGTTGCCCGGCCACCCGGGGCCGTCATGTCATTGACCGCGCGTTCACGCCAGCGCGGTCGTTCCTCTTTCCTTGCCCTTGGCCACGTACATCGCCCTGTCGGCATCGCGCAGGATGTCTTCGCGACTGTGCTCGCCGTGGGCGAACAGCTTCACGCCCAGCGACGCGGTGCAGCGATAGAGGAAATCCGTCTTGCCGCCATGCACATAGTCGTCCACCTTCAGCGCGTAGGGCTCGGACAAGGCCGTGTGCAGCTTGTCGGCCACGGCCAGTGCCGCTTCCCGCGCCTGCTCGAGCGTGGTGCCCAGAGCCGGCAGCAGCACCACGAATTCATCACCGCCCAGACGGGCCACGGTGTCGTCTTCGCCCACGCAGGCCTTCATGCGCGCGGCGGCCTGGATCAGCAGCTGGTCGCCGGCACCATGGCCACGGGTGTCATTGAGGATCTTGAAATTGTCCAGGTCGAGCAGGAACAGCGCCGCCACCTTCTTCGACTTCTTGTCGGCCAGCACCAGGCTGATGCGCTCGTACAGACACCGGCGATTGGGCAGTCCCGTCAGGCAGTCCGAGCGCGCCATGGAATCAGTGGCCGCTTCGGCCTGCTCCTTTTCCATCAGCACCAGCGCCAGGGCGATCAGGATGCTCAGGATGTTGATGCCGAGGAAGGTGTAGGCCTGGGCAAAGCCGCCACTGTCGTAGCTTTCGATGTCCCCCAGGCCCAGCAGCAGAGTGACCGGGCGCGTGAGGCTGAGGACAAGCCCGAAGCCAAAGCAGGCTTCCAGCAAGTGCTTGCCGCGGCCGGCGATCTGCAGGCGGTAGCGCCGCAGCAGCACGATCAGCAGCAGCATCTGCGCGGCGTTGGTGAAGCCGCCCAGCACGATGCGCGCGTCCAGATTGTCCAGCAGGAACGGGTAACTCAGGTACAGCAAGGCCGGCCCTGTGTAGAGCCAGCTCGGCACCTCGCGGTGCAGGAAGTTGAGCAGGCCGGCGGCGAACAGCGAATAGGCCATGGTGATGAGCATGTTGCCGATCCAGATGGAGACGATGTCGGGCACCGTGCCGCGCAGGAAGATCAGCAGGAAGCCGGCGGCCTGCCCGAGATAGGCCGTGGCCCAGATCAGCAGGCTCTCGTCGCGCCCCTTGCCGACGACGGCCAGCAGCGCCGCCACCGCGGTGCTGACCAGCACCAGAACCAGGAACAAGGTGTTGATGTCGATGGCAGGCATTCACGCCTCCTGCGGCAGGTCGCGGGCCTGCCTGACAAGGGAGTCGCCTGCCTCCAGCAGGGCATCCAGCAGGGCGCGTACCGGCCCCGCCGCCGCGGCGTCCTGCCAGTCCAGCTCATTGAGTGCCGCGCAGGCCTGCTGGGCCAGGCTGCCGGCGTGCTGGGCAGCGATGCTGGCGAACAGGCCGCCGAGGGTGTGCGTCACCCGCACGAGGACTTCCCGGTGCTGCTCCAGCACGGGCAACTGCAGGTCGGCGACGTAGGCGGGCCAGGTGTCCCGCAGGCGCGTGATCAGGCGCAGCAGCAGTGCCTGGTCATTGGCACACAGGAACAGGGCCGCTTTCACATCGAGGCCGCGCAGGCCCTGCAAGGCCGCCGTGGCATCACCCGACGCCCGGGCAGCCGCGGTCTCGGTGGCGGGGCTGCCGACAACACGCTTGCGGCGTGCGCCCTGCAGATAACGAAACAGCTTGCTGTACAGCAGATCGATATCAATCGGCTTGGAAAGATAGTCGTTCATGCCGGCATCGAGGCAGTCCTGCCGATCCGAGGTGTTGGCGCTGGCCGTCATGGCGATCAGGGGCAGGTCGGCGAAGCGTGCCTGCTCCCGGATGCGCCGTGACGCCGTCAGCCCGTCCATGACCGGCATCTGGATGTCCATGAACACCACGTCATAGTGGTCGGGGGGCAAGGCGGCCAGGGCGGTCAAGGCCTCCTGACCATTGTTGGCGATGTCGATGGTCAGGCCGAACTTCTGCAGGAAGCCGACGGCCACTTCCTGGTTGATGTCGTTGTCTTCCACCAGCAGGACCCGCGCACCTGGGAACTGGGCATAGGCCGGAGCCGGCGCATCGAGCTCGGCCGCCGGAGCCGGGCTCGCGCTGCCTTGAAGGCGCGCCAGATGGGTGTCGATGGCGGCAAACAGCGTGCTGCCGTAGATCGGCTTGCTCAGAACGGTGTCGAAGCAGTCATTGTCGGCGGCCTGCAGCGCCTGCTTCATCTGCTCCGCCGATGCCGTCATGCCAATGATCAGCAAGGGGCGCCCATCCATGACAAAGCTGCGCATGTAGGACGCTGCCGCAATGCCGTCCATCGCCGGCATCAGCCAGTCCAGCAGCACCACATCGAAGCCCTGCTTCTGCGACTCGGCGCGCATGAACTGCTGCATGCCATCGGCGCCGCACTTGGCCACCACGACATCGTCGAAGCGTTTCTTCAACTGCTGACTCACCACGCGCGAGGTCAGCGGGTTGTCATCGACCACCAGCGCGCGCAAGGCACTGAGCGGTCGTGGCGAGAGTTCATCCGGCACCACTGCCTGCAGCGGGATGCAGACGGTGAAGCAGGAGCCCACGTTCGGCGTGCTGGTGACGCTCACGCGGCCGCCCATCAGTTCCGCGAACTTGCGGCTGATGGCAAGGCCGAGTCCGGTGCCACCGGCTTCCCGGGTCAGGCTGTTGTCCACCTGCTGGAATTCCTGGAACAACTGTCTCTGTTGTTCGTCCGAGAGCCCCGGCCCGGTGTCCAGCACCTTGAAGCACAGACCTGGCACCCCGTCACTGAGCTCGCCCCGCGACAGCTCCAGCAGCACGAAGCCGGCCTTGGTGAACTTGATGGCATTGTTGAGGTAATTGAGCAGGATCTGGCTCAGGCGCTGCTGATCGGCCTCGAACTGGGCGGGGAAGTCGGGCTGCACATCGACGATCACTTCCAGCTGCTTGGCGGCAGCCAGCGGCTGCACCATGGCGATGATGCTCTCCACCATGCGCTGGGTGTCGAGCATGGCGTTCTGCAGGACCAGCTTGCCCGCATTGACTTTGCTGTAGTCGAGAATGTCATCGATGATCTGCAGCAGATGCTCGCCGGAATTCACCACCTTCTGCACCCGCTCGCGCTGCACCGGCGTCAGGCTGTCGTGCAGCAGCAGATTGGACAGGCCCAGGATGCCGTTGAGCGGCGTGCGAATCTCGTGGCTGACATTGGCCACGAAGCGCTGCTTCACCGCCAGGGAATTCTCGGCCTTGCGATTGGCCTTCTCGAGTTGCTTGACCTTGCTGCGCAGCTTGCGCGTCAGGCGCTGCTGATCGTGATCGCGGGCCTGCAGCCCCTTGCTCAGCTCGCTCAAGGCACGCTGCAGGGCGGACACTTCGTCCTGCCCTTCGAAGCGGTGCAGCGGCGCGGCATAGTCGCCGATGCTCAGGCTGGCCGCGTAACTGGAGGCCTCCTGCAGGGGCGTCATGACGCGCCGACGCAGCAGCACGAGCAGGGTGGCGGCCACCAGGAAGAGCAGTCCGGCGGAAACATACAGCGGCACGAGCCGCTCGATGGTGCGCGCGCGATTGGCCTCTTCCACCAGGCCGACCATGACGCGGCCCTCGCTGTCCGCCGCGCGGAAAGCGGCGGTGGCCGCGAGCGCATCGTCGCGCGCCAGGAAGGTGTCGATGGCGTTCTCATCGACGGTGGCAGGGTAGGCGGCCAGCAGCAGGCTGTCGCCAGCCTCATCGAGATACACCGCGGCGAAGGCCGAGGTATTGTCTTGCCACAATGAGTCCTGCAGATCCTGCAGCAGGAACAGATCGTCACGCTCCAGCGCCGACTTCACGCTCAGCGCCAGCACCTGGGCGATGGATTCCAGTTCCGTCTGGGCATGCAGATTGATGCTGATGTTCTGGCGGCGCGGCACCTCGTAGAGCAGCAACCACAGGAACAGACACCCCAGCACGAGACAGGAAAGGGCCACCTTGCTCCACAGCGAACTCAGCCTCATGGCGTCACCAGCCGCAGACCGCCAGGCAGCTCCGCAGGGTGACTGCCCAGCACGCCCACCATGTTGGGATTGGCCAGCACCTCGGCTATCAGCGCCGCGTCGGAATCGATGAAACTCGGTGCCTGGGCCTCGCCGCTGAACACCTTCTGCAACCAGTGGCGCGTCATGCCACGACCGGAACTGCCGAAGATCTGCCGCCCGATGGTCTCGTAGGCCGGCGATTCGCGACTGGGCAGCGCCACTCGCACGCGATTCCCGTCCGGCCATTCCACAATCAGGCCGAGCAGCATGCGACGCAGGGCATTCGCATCCACGGCTGCATGCGCCGAGGAGTTCTGCAGCACGATCACGACTCCGGTTCCGGCAGCCGGATTCTCGGTCGCGAAGACTGCCCCGGTCAGCAGGCCGAGCAGGACAGGCAGCAAGACAAGTCGTCGCATCATTTGAGAGACACGCTCACTTGGACGCGGAACTCGACGCTGGTCGGCGTGCTGACCTGGGTGCCATCGCGGTGCCGCAGCAGTTCCATCTTCAGGTCGACGGTATCGGTCAGCAGCAGCTTCAGTCCGAGCCCGCTGCGTGCCTCGACCCCGGCACGCAGGCCAAGGCCGCGATCGAGTTCCAGCCAGTCGATCACGCCATAAGGCACGAGGTTGTCGGTCAGGCGATAGCCCACGTACTGGTAGAAGGCGAGGTTGTGCTCCGTGCCGCGCGAACCGTCGCTGCTGGCGATCTCGGTGAGCCACTCCGTCCTGCCCAGCTGCCACTTCATGGAGGTGGTGAAGACCTCGAGCATGTCCAGCTGCACAGGGTGCGCATGCGCGACCGCGGCGCTGAAGGGCATGGCCATGTCCATGCCCAGGGTGTCATGGTGCGGCAGTATGACGGCCATGGTGGTGATGCCGTGACCGACCTGATGTGCCTCGTTGCGATGCCAGCCGAAGCGCAGGACATCGCCGTCCAGGCTCTGCCACCCGAAGGACACCGTTTCGGACAGGATGCCGTGGGGGAACAACTTGTTCTCGTAGCGATGACCCGCGCCCAGGGCGATGTCATAGAAGAAGCCGCGATCCCCCAGGGCACGCCCGCCGACGCGCAAGGCGCTGTCATGCAGCGGGATGAACTTGTCCAGCGACAGAGGGCGGCCGATGGAGGGATAGAACAGCCTGCCGTGATGAAACGAGTCGTTCCAGTAATTGACCGGGGTGTGGCTCTTGCCGAACAGCACGTAATGATTGTTCGGCAGTTCGTAACGCAGTTGCCAGCGCTCGGACTTGTACACATCGTCGCGGTAGCGCTTCGGCTGATAGGTCCCCTCGTAGAGCAGACTGAGGCGTTCCCCGAGATTCAGGCCTGCGAAGAGCGCTGTCTCGCCGAGCACGATATTGTCGCGCTTGCCAGCGCTGGCATGGGCGTCATTCAAGAACGCTTCGGCATGCGAGTAAAGATTCCAGGTCAGGGGGTGATCCCCGGACGCGCTCATCTCGTGGCCCGAGGCCGCGAGCGCGGGAGTGATGTGCAGCGCCAGAGCGGCGCTCAACGCGAAACGAAGCATGTCATGTCCCGAATGTGGCAGCGCACAGAGTCCCGTCTTTTCAGGGGGTTAGGCAGTGTCTGATGGATTGGCTTGCGACAGGATGCTAAAGCAAGCCAGAGCGCGGGACTGTATAGATTTGTATCTAAAACGGGCTCGCGCCGGGCCGCAAAAGCCTGGCGCGAGCACTGTCAGGAGGGGTGGCGGGGCCTGTCAGCCCCCGATCTTCACATAGCCCTGACGACCGAGTTCGATCAGGGTGGTCAAGGCCCAGTAATCCACCTGGATCTCATCCAGCAGGTCCGCGTCGGTCAGCCCGCGCGCCAGCACACCCTGGCCGCACAGGTGGAAACTCACCCCGGCAGCGTGCAACTGCTGAATCAGCGTGATGTTGGGATTGTCCTTGCCATCGTGACGGGCCTTGAAGGCCTCGTTGGTCAAGCCAATCAGACCGGAGCCCTGATGCAGCACCACGGCAATCTTGCGCTTTTCCTGGGGCACGCCCAGATTGGCCAGCGTGTTCACGTAGCGGGCCAGCAGCGGCAGCATCGGGTAGGGGTCGTCCAGGTTGTCATCCGCGACCACGAAGTCGAACACCACCTTGTACTCGGTGTTCGGGTCGGGGGTCAGATGAGCCCCGGGATAGTCCCGTGCCGGCTCCACGCCGGGAATCGGGAGCTGGGCCAGGGCGGCGGACGGCGCGAGGAAGGCGAAGGCGAGCCAGGCGGCCAGCCAGAGTTTCAGGTTTTGCATGATTGTGTCTCCTTGAGAGTCAAGTGAGGGCAGCAGATGGGCTCGACTATACGCCCGCCAAACTGCCACGCAAAGCGACCCACCACCCCTGCGGCAGTAGGTCGCAGCTAGTGGAGACGGCCGCACAGGCGTAGTCTGTGCCCACGCCACCGTGAAGCAGCAACACACGTGGCGGCAACGCCAAGCCCCCATCACAACAACAAGCGCTGGAGTCGACCATGCACACCCCTTCCCAGGACACCCCTTCGTTCCCCGTTTCTCGCCGCCGCTTCCTGGCGCTGGCCGCCTCCGCCACGGCGCTGACTGGCGCCCTGCTCCGTTCCCCGGCGGCGCGAGCGGCCAGCGGCACCGTCGTCCCCGACGTGAAGGCCCTGGTGTTCGACGTCTTCGGCACGGTGGTGGATTGGCGCGGCTCGGTGATTCGCGAGGGGCAGCTGCTGGCGGCGCGCAAGGGCTACACCGGTGTGGACTGGGCGCAGTTCGCCGATCGCTGGCGCGCCGGCTACAGCCCCGCGATGAATCGGGTGCGCAGCGGCGAGCTGCCGTGGACGAAACTCGACGATCTGCACCGCATGGTACTGAACGAGCTGGTGCAGGAGTTCGCGCTGACGGGGCTCAGCGAGGCTGAGCTGGAACACTTCAATCAGGCCTGGCACCGGCTCTCGCCCTGGCCGGACTCTGTGGCGGGCCTGCTGCGGCTGCGCAACGAGTACACCATCGCGCCGCTGTCCAACGGCAATGTCTCGCTGCTGCTCAACATGGCGAAGAACGCGGGCCTGCCCTGGGACACCATCCTCTCGGCAGAGCTGTCCTATCACTACAAGCCCGACCCGGAGGCGTATCTGAAAGCGGCGGAGCTGTTCAGCCTGCGCCCGGAGCAGGTGATGCTGGTGGCGGCGCATCCGAGCGATCTGCGCAGTGCGGCCGAGGCAGGCCTGCGCACGGGCTATGTCCATCGCCCGCTGGAGCGCGGCGCGGAGCGGCCCACCGTGCCACCGGCGCGGGACGAGTTCGATGTGTTCGCCGAGGATTTTCTGGACCTGGCGCGGCAGCTGGGGGCCTGAGCCCGTCAATTGCGGCAGACGATGCAATCGTTTATCGTCCGCCGCAGCTTCGGCCTGGCCGGAAAACCAACAACAAGGACCTCCCCATGGACTCCCTTCTGGCCATCGCGCCATCGGCGCTTGCGCTGCTGCTTGCCTTCACCACCCGTCGCGTCATTCTCTCGCTGCTCAGTGCCGTGGTGCTGGGCTACGCGATCCTGAACCAGTATCACCCCTTGAACACGGCTGTGGCGGTGTTCAACGAAGGCATCTTCACGCAGCTGGAAGGCAGCAACGCGCAGATCATCATCGTCATCACCCTCATCTCGGGCTTCATCTATCTGCTGGAAGCCTCCAGCACCATGCGGGCCTTTTCGGCCTTGCTGGGCACCCATGTGACATCGCCAATGAAGATCAAGCTGAGCACGCTGGCCAGCGGCCTGGTGATCTTCTTCACCGACTCGGGCAATTCACTGATCCTCGGTCCCGTGTACCGTCCGGTCTACGACAAGCTGAAGATCTGCCGCGAGAAGCTGGCCTATATCATCGATTCCACGTCCTCCCCGGTGTGCGTGCTCATTCCCATCATCAGCTGGGGCGCCTACACCATGGGACTGATGGAATCCGCCTATGCCGACCAGGGCATCGTCTAGGACGGCTTCACCGCCTTCCGCGAAGTCTGGTTCTACATGCTCTACCCGCTGCTCACGCTGGCAGGCGTCGCCTTTGTCGCCGTGTTCAATGTCTGGCTGGGGCGCATGCGCACGGTGCAACAGGCGCTGCTGGCCGGGACGCATCACTACGAGGACACGCAGACGGAACTGCCGGCGTTGAGTGAAGCCCTGCAGCAGCTCGAAGGCCTTCTTCAACGGCATGGGACGCATCATGCCGATCCTGTGCATTGTCGCTGGCCACTGGCTCGTCCTGGGGCACCTTCGCGCTGGTGATTCCGGTGGCCGTGGCGGTGGCGGTGGCACTCGAGGCGCCCGTCATCATCTGCATCGGGG
>JACCDZ011536248.1_pt1 | contig 12332 bp, 14 predicted proteins | sample 7449551 | NCBI WGS metagenome assembly JACCDZ01 (sample SAMN15323452, study PRJNA562643) | freshwater metagenome | isolation source: river surface water | place: USA:Blue River Watershed | collected 2017-08-18
GAGCAAGTAGAGGAGCCTGCAAATGAGTGATCGTGACTACAGTGTGCGCCTTGATGCACCAGAGTTTTTCAAAATTGGTAGCACACAATACTCAGTTGTGCCCCTGCCAGACGCAGGCGAGGGGGACGTTGGATACTACTGTATTGGCACCAGCACAGTAGTACTGGAGTTGTACGGCACCATTCATACCAGTGCTGGCCCTGACTTTAGTAGCGCCCTTAATGCCCTTAGGGCAGATGTGCTGACCAATCGGGAGGTTTAATGAGTGAGTAGTTGCTTGTCTCTTTAAGCACACTACTTAAAAGTAATACCCTACTTGGGACAGAAATCCCCCAAGTAGGGAATATCTTTTAGCAACTAGAGGCGGTATCCTAGTTAGGCTATCCTTTTGAGTAGTATGACGGTTCTGGTTAGATTTTGTTCTCCGGCCCTATCTGGGATAATGTGGACAGGTACGAAGTTACACGTGAAGTATTTGGAGCGCCTTAGTTTCATAGCAGAACTTAGCTACTATTAGCGTAGCTTGGTTACGACCCATATAGCTGGGACGTTATTAAAGACTTTAAGCTCTGCTTGGCGGCTCCAGTTTTTCCAGACAAAAAAGCTGTGTTCATGTCTAGTGACTATAAGGCTTTTCGCGCCTAGATTGAAGTAGTGAGAAAATACGCCAAACCTACTGATACCACCATAGTAGTTAGGTTGTAGGGGCTTTCCAAGCTTCCCAACTTTACTATTCAATCCGTGTTTAATCCGTACTTCACATACTTGAGGTAGCGGGAAGATAATATTTGTGTATCCCCAGACCTTATTTGCGAATAGGCTAGGCAGTAGAATTTATTGCTGGAGCACAAAAACACAAAGGGTTTAGTTGACAAGATGACCCTTGAAGGTTTTAGCCCACTTGTTGGGTTAAATCTGATGCCAATTATTTCAGGTTCTTCTGATATAAATCTTGAAATTTTGCCTAGTGGATTTCCGTACCTTTATGAGTAGGTGTCAAATACCCCTGAGGCGCAGGAGAAACGTCAGGCAGACCCTAGCAATTTCGAGCTATGAAAAAACTACATATTAATGAGTCCCAAGCTAGGGCACTGTGGGACTCTTTTTTGTTTACTGAGCCCAATAGGCTTTTTCTTCGTAAATTAGGGTTCTCTATCTCCAGAAGAGAGTGGTAGATTCTAATCCAAGCAGGAAAAGGTAAGTTGAGTTGGAGGGAATAGTGTGAAACGCTCTCATCTAGTTATAACCTTAAGCTCGGGTGAGGTAATTGAACATAGTACGGTTAACCCGTAGAAGTATCTCCAAAAACTCCAGACCGAGTACCCGGATTACCAAACATACACGATGCTAAAAATTCTAAACCTAGAAACGCTGGTAAAAGGATACATCGTATCAGTAAAGACTGACAACGAAATACAATAAAGGTTGTTTCCAACCCGATTTGTTGATATAATATTTATTAGAAAGTGAGGAGAGAAATATGCAACCTAAGTACAAAACTGAACGACAACTGAAAGCTCGTGTATATGAAATGGCTGTTCAAAATAAGATGCTGTTGGACCTGCTATCTTTTAATATTCAAGATCTGCAAAAAGCGGCTCAAGAAGGTATGACTGCCGCAGAAGCAGAAGTGGTGCTTTCCCGAACTATGACCAAAATTAAGGAAGTAAACGATGGTAAAGCTGCGATTTAAGCCTGAATATACTGGCCTTAAAGTCTTTGAAACCCTAGTAAACCGGAACGCAGACTACGCGAACTACTTTATATTTGATGCTCCCGGTATGTATGCCAAAGAGCTTCGGGGCATTAAAGGCCGTGGAATGACGTACTGCACGCTTGCTGATATGATGACAGCGCGAGCCGTTCCGCTAAACGTATTGAGAGTGTGTCGTAACGATAAGATGTGCGTCACATTGGTCTACTTCACTGAAACCTTTGAAGATCTGGAAAGTACAGCTCCAGCTCAAACTCGTGTTATCGAAGACATGGTTCAGTTTGTAGAAGCCATGAGAGATAAAAGACGTATCATGTCGGTGGAGATTGCCGGCCCTGATACCGCGTTTGTTATTGAAGAAACTTATAGAACAGAACAATACGAATATGATGGGCGTCGCATGTGTAGTGATGACCTGCATAAAATCCTTGATGAAACTGTAAATATCGCCTACGATAAGGAAAAAGAAATGTCCGAACAAACTTTTGTACAAGCCGCTACCCAAAACCTCGCTAAGACCTCCAAGACCGTGGTAAACGACGCTATTGACGTGGCCACTGGTATGGCTGCTGTGGAAGTTATTAAGCAAATCGCGTTCTCTATCATGCCGGTTAAAGTTGGCTTTGTTGGACGACTGATGGGTGCCAACTCCTGGGTCAAAGATAACCCGTTCGTTACTTTGGGTATCGTTACTGTAGTTCATACTATTCTAAAATCTAGTAACGGTCGTCTGACTGTTAATGATTCCGTGATGGAAGTAGCAGATAATGCTCTTCGTTACGCTACCTTTAAGGCCGTGGAAGCCTTCCCGATTCAACGGGTAATTCAAGACCTGTCTGATAAGCTGGTCAAGATTTCCAAGTAAATAACGGGGGCAGTAAGCCCCCTTTCTTTTAGGAGCATTTATGAAAGAGTTAGACATTCTTCTGGTAATGATTGATTTGGAGTATCTCAGCAAAGATGAGCCCAATGGCCAGCTACTGGATATTGGTATCTGCTATGGCACTTCTCCAGAAAATCTAAGACGAATCAGCTACAAACCTAGCTGGCAAGAGGGTGGGGTAGTTCAACCCAGTACTTTGAAATTCTGGGCCGAACATAATCCTAAGCAACTTGCAAAGTATATGACTAACACAGACCCAGTTGCCTGGGTTGCTCGGGATTTGGTAAACGAGGTCTCCTCCTTAACAGGAAGGGCTAAACAGCTAAAAGTGGACCAAGTGATACTCATGTCAAAAGGCATTACTCATGACATACCGAAGCTGGAGTACTTGCTGGAATACAACTGTGATTTTGAACTTATTGGCACCTCTAATGGTGGTTTGGGCTTCTTTGAGAGCCTTTTTGGGTATAACTGCCGCAGGGACTTTAGATCTTTTAAAATGTCACGCCCTAAAGAATTGCTGGATGCTGCGAGAGAGTATGCCGAAGAAGCAGCTTCTAGACTAAAACCAGAAGGAGCCTTGCATGACGCAGAATACGATGCCCTAGTCCAGTGGCATGAGTTCTATTTTATAGCCATTAGCTAATCTTGGTACATTGGTAAATCTGTTAGTCTACTACGAAACCGAGGTATAGCCTAGGATCTGGGATGGCTCCTATAGCTAGGAAGATACTTTTGTACACGAAATGGTTAAAGAGTACCGCAGACTTTTAACTGATATACTTATTCCAGACCTTGAGGGTAATCTAGTCCGAGAGTTCATAGTGTCTAACTACCAAAAGTTTTACGAAGATATTCCCTTTAATGTACTAGATATAGTGCCTATTGGGGAGGGGAAAGCCCTTGTAACCTATAGGATATCAAATGAAGCAGTTTTGTGCGCTAGACCTAGAAATGAACGGAACATTCCCTCTAGCAGTAGCACTGGCAAAAGGCTACCAGGATGGGGATAACCTGATAGTAACAGATTCCCTGCTATTTACTATTTCCCAGAAAGGAAAGAAGATAAACCACTACGTAAAAAATCACGTAGTAGTACAAGAAGAGTTGTGGCAGGGTAAGCACACTTGTAAAGATGCAGTGATAGCCCTTTTGGAAGCTACCAAGGATTGTGATACCATTTACTCCTGGGGCAAAGAGGCCAAACTACTAGCATCCTTAATTTTCCATGCTGGTATGGAACACGATATTAGATGCAAAAGAATGGTAGATAAGCTAGTCGATAGTCAAAAGATGTTTGAGAAACCAACTAAACTAGAAAGCATGTACATGCTTCTAGGTAGAAAAAGACTGAATAGTTGGCATAACCCCCTAACAGATGCATTAGCGACACTAGAGATCGCACTCCTTGATGGGGCGAAATAAAAAATAGCTTGACTTATGCCGTAATAAGAGCTATAATAGTGCTGTAAACATGGGGTTTACAAATTTGGCTAACCCTTAAGGTGGGAGTGCTGATAAGGAGGACATATGACTGCCTTTCTGCAACAAATAACTATGAAAGAACTTTAGTTCTTAGTAGTTTAGCTTATCACTACCTAGGTACTATAGGAAGGCCACCAGTATATAACCATACTTCCTTTTGCAGCTATAATGTTTTTCATTTAGAGGCTTAATAAGCTGGGTTTCTTTATTGGTTAGGCTTAGGGGGTAGTTTAGTAGTATTACTCCGCATCTCTACCGTAGTCCATATAGAACATAGTATTTGGTTCCTGCTGCTAGATATAGGCAACTAGGGATTATGTTCCTAGAAACTTACAAGGGTACGGCTGGATCTACTTAGCAGGGTACATTTGCTACCTAACCCTTGGACTCCTAAGTTTAGGTATGTTCATGTCATAGCATGACGTACCTTATACCGCGGTAGAGCTTCAATATTTGGGAGGTATATCGGTGGCTTCTGTACTTATGGCTAATGGGTTAAGCAGTAGCTGGGTATAGTGGCTTGGGGTGTGTATTATAGGGGTGTTGCATAGTTGGTAGTTTCTACCGATACTTGCGATATGTATCTATGGTTTTCTAAACTGGAACCGTAATCTATGAGCTGGCTTCGGCCAGTTTTTTCGCATAAGGAGCTTCTATGCAGGTAGTAAAAAATTCTGGTAGATTGTTTGTATGCACCGATCTGCATGGAAACATTCGTACTTTACACAAAATGCTAAATAAAGTAGGATTTGATGTAACTCAAGACCTGCTAGTTAACTGTGGTGATTTGGTTGATAGAGGGCCTGACTCCGCAGATACACTGAAATTCTTCCTATATGATCAGACGGGTGCTTACCTCACAGTAAGAGGTAATCATGACCAGTTTCTGGCAGATTTTGCCCACAAAGATGAACCCTCTGGTAACTGGGTGTATTTTAACGGTGGAGTCTGGGCTCTCAACGAAGAGCGCCATGTTTTAAAGACCTATGCAGAAGATGTATTAAAACTACCAGTGCATCTTAGTGTAGACTTTCACGGAAATCGCTACGCCTTTGTCCACGCAGAAGTACCAGCCCGTTTCAAGACCTGGGGAGACTTTACCAGCGCAGTTGACGCTGATACCCGTGGTGTTTTGGAAAGAGAAGCAATGTGGGGTAGAGATATTATCTATGGACAACAGTGCGATGCTCTGCCAGATGTGAAGTACGTATTTCATGGACATACGGTAGTAGATAGGCCTACTATCGTGAATAACCGTGTATACCTGGATCTGGGGTACGTCTTTAAAAGATTGTTATGTCTGATAGAAATTACTCCAGAAGGTAACTTGGTAGCCCATTTTAGAGACCGGTACGCAGACCGAGTTTTCACCAAAGGTGAGACCTTCATCATAGCGGAATAAATTTAAAATAAACTTGCAATCCTCCTATAGTTGAGCTATAATATTTTATTATTTAGTAGGGGGATTTATGTTTGAAAAATACTTAACACCTAAAGGTAGGCTATCGAGCAAGTAGCCACAAGACATTAAAAATAATTGGTACATCAGTAGATCCATGGAAACAAGTATGACTATTCTTTAGTGGAATACCAGACTTAGCATGTGAAGGTATGTATAAAGTGCCCAATACACGGAGAATTTTTTCAAACTCCTTAGAACCATATGTTAGGTAATGGTTGTGAGTAGTGTGGTAAAGAAAGGAAAATTTTAACTTTGTAGGAGTTCTAGGAAAAGGCTGATAAAATTCACGGAGATAGGTATGACTATTCTGTAACCGTATATACTAAGTCTTATGAAAAAGTAAATATTAGGTGCCCTGAGCACGGTATATTCTCTCAACGCCCAGACTGCCACTTAAGCGGCCAAGGCTGTCCTGGGTGTTAGCACCAAAGGCAGGATACTATTTACTTACTTAGATGCAACATAACAAATCTAGTAAAAATAGGTATAACTTCTAACCTAGAAAAAAGAATTTGTAGTCTCGGGGGTAATTTACAGAGCATATATTCTGCTAAAGTAGACAACCCAAGATAGGCAGAGAAACACCTACATAAAGTCTACTAGAAGTATGCGGTATTTAACGATACAGTACGGAGCGGTGGGACCGAGTTCTTTAGCTTGACTTAGGATCAAATAGTTGATATAATTCATTATATTGTTTCCATATAATCCGATTATTTGATATAATATTTATATTGAATGAGGAGAGCTTATGAAGATTATTCAACGGTTTAAGGACGTATATGACCATATCTTCTTTATGTATGGTCAAGACCCCAAAATTGTTTGGGATCGTAAGACCTCTAGAGTTGCTAAAGCACTGCCGTCTAAGCATCGCTGCTTGAGTGGCAGGTTTACTGATAATACTGAATTCAAGGCCCAGATTCTGGTAGTGAACCAGAGCGTTATTGTTTATTATGTAGATAGTAAGGGTCAGCTCCTGCAAAGTTTTAAGCCTAAATGGAAAGACTGGGCTTTGGAGAGAGTGAATGAGTATTTAGAGGAACTGAAAACATACACTGATAAGTATAAAGCCCCAATTGTACTGGTTGGGGAGTATGTTGATGAAAAGGGGTATAACGTTAGCGGGATTTTTACCAACCCTCAGCTGAACGTCGGTGGTCAAGCATCTCGCTTCCACCCAGAAGTAGCAGTATTTAAAAATGTAGACCCACAATTTCTATATACAGAAATTAATGCTTGGTTTGGTCGTCACGCCAGCGAGCCTGAGATGGTTCAACTGAGCGACAAAGACAAGCTGGAAAAGCACGGCTTTGATAATAAGACTTCTTTTAGGGGAAAACGTTAATGGAACTCGCACTCTTTATTTATTTGGCTGAAACTATTTGTACTAAAGGTGGAGAAAGCGGGTACGCGTTCTTTCTAGGGGCTTTATTTATCCTATCCATCTTAGCCACTATAGTTAGTAAGATTGACCCAAAAGAGTTTGGTAATTTGGCCAAGCTACCCCTGAAAACTATTATGTCGGTATCCGGGGTGCTAATCATACTATTTATGCTTACACCCTCGCAAAAAACAGCGTACACGATGTTAGGGGCTTATGGTATTCAGACCTTTGCAACTACTGTTTACGAGAATGAACAGGCTAAACGTATCGCAGCTAATTCACTGAACTTGGTAGAGGCTGCTATCTCTAAATATGAGAAGGAACTGAGTAAATGATTTACTTCGCATGGTTCTTTATGGCTACAGTTTTTGTGGTCATTGGAAGTAGGTTGTACTACGGTAAGAGCATCAATCCCAAAGAAGTGTTGGCACATTTCGGTGCTGGAGTCGTAGCAGCGCTACTGGGAACCATGATTACTGTACTGTCTATGTGGTCCGGCACCCTTGAAACAAATCTGCTTCACGGTAAGATCACTGACAAAGAAAAACAGTATACCTCTTGTGAGCACCAGTACAAATGCGGAGAGTCATGCTCCAGCGATAGTAAAGGCAATAGGACGTGTACTCCTATCTACTGTGATGAACATACTAACGACTGGGATTGGGTGGTTAGGTCTAGCGTAGGAAACTTTACCATCGACCGTATCGACCGTCGTGGTAGCCACGAGCCCCCTCGCTGGTCTAAAGTTGTAATTGGTGAGCCTGCAACCCTTACTACTACAACCAACAACTTCTTGAAGGCTATGGAGGATACAGTTCTCCTTCCGCCCAAGAGTGAGATTATTTCCAGTGTAAAAGAGCCTTCCACGTTTGACTACTACAGAGTGAGTTTGGTAGATAATAACAGCAAGGTTTCAGTACAAGGATTCAACGAGTACCTAAGAGAGTGGTTGAAGGAAAATGGTGCTAAAAAGCAAGTAGCACCTTGGGTGATTGTAACAGACTACCCAACTGAGGCATATGCAGATAGCGTGTTGTATCAGGTAAAGGGTGGAGACAAAAACGCGCTCATTATGATTTATGGTGTAGATGCTGATGGCAAGGTCAACTGGTTCAGGGCACACACTTTCGCAATGGGCATGAATAACGCAGTACTCATTACTCAGCTTCGTCAAGCAGCTTTGGGTGATGCACTTAACCTAGACATGCTGAAAAACCAGATGGCTTTGGTTGAGAAACACTTCGTAAGGGTAAGCAATAAAGAGTTTAAAGACTTGTTCGATAGTTCTGTGAAGGCGAACCCTTGGGTTATCTTTGTTCTGGTTGTATTACAAATTGTAGGCATGGCCTTTATCGGCCGCAAATTTCATCAAGAGGAGATGTTTTAATGAAGGCAGCACTTATTGCTCTGGCTATTGTACTTGCTCTGGTTTTCGTTTCTGCTGGCGTGGGTTTCACGACTTACATCACATACAAGAACGAATCCGTAAGGCAAGAGCAGACAATTAACAAATATAATGAAAACTCACGCAATACCCTGAGCGCGTTGACCATGACCGTTAAGGACATGGCCCAGATCCCAGACATGCTTATCAACGACCTGACTAAGTATGTGGAGGCTGAAATGAGTTCTCGTTATGGAGAGGGTGGCTCCAAGGCTATGATGCAGTGGATTCAGGAGAAGGGTCAGGTTGTTGACCAGAAAGTTTATCTGAATATCCAAGCTGCTATGCAAGGTGGTCGTAAGGAGTTCCAGCTCTCACAAGACCGTAAACTGGAAGCGTGTGCTACTTACAAAAGCAACCTTGAGTACGTTTGGTCTGGTTTCTGGATGAATCTGGCGGGTTACCCGAAAATTGACCTGAATAAGATGTGCCAAGTTATTAGTGATGTTCAAACCAACCGAGCATTCGATACCGGACTGGCTGAAACAATTAGCATTAAATAACATTAAGCGGGCCTTGTGCCCGCTTTTGGAGTATAAGATGATACCAGTTAAATTTAAGGTAGCAATGGGGTAGTTACTATTGCTTGTGGCTTAGCTCTAGATATTCTTTGTCAGACAGGAAATGGAGATAACTTCATTAACGAAAGAGGTCTAGGAATACAAAGAAAAGTTAACCCAAGAAGAGCGCAGGTCAGAATAGTTGGGCTCCACGGTATAGTCTCTAAAAAGAGTGGTTGAGGAGAATAACGAGCGTGTACAATTTGCGGCCTAGGCTTAGGAAAGCCTGAAGGCGCAGGGTAAACTTTAGCAAGCTCAGGCAGACGCACAGGCTAAAACCTACGAAGAAAAAATTAGGGCCCTTATGGCCAAAAATCAGGAGGGCACAGTATGCGAGCAAGTATTTGGTTTGCTGGACTCCTTGGACTGATACTAACAGGCTGTTAGCAAAAACCCATAGTTAAAACTGAGGTAATCTACGTAAACAAAGAGGTTTTCGTCCCTTGCGCCAGCAAAATGCCAGAAAAACCCGTGTTTATCTTAGACAAAGTACCAGATTCTAGGGTAGAGAGAGCCCGAGGTTTGCTAGTCGATAGACTAAAGTAGAAAGCTTATATTGACCAACTGGAAGCAGCCCTGAGTGGTTGCTTATTGCAAGATAAAAACTAAAATTTAGTTGAAAAACCTCCATGGTAGTGCTATAATATTATTTTATGGTACAACACTATGGAGGTTTTAATGTTTTAGAAGTATTTGACACCAAAAGGGCGAATATCTTGTAGATAGCCACAAGATATTAAGAACGCTTGGTACATCAACAAGTTCATGCTCGTTCATGGCACAAAGTATGATTACTCTAAAATGCAATACCAGACGTAGCACCAAAAAGTCTGGATAATTTGTCCTACTCATGGGGAGTTTGAGCAAACTCCGTAGAACCATTTGCTAGGGAACGGCTGTAAGATGTGCGGTAGAACTTTTGATACTGCATAGTTCATAGAGAGAGCGAAACAGCTACACGGAAACATCTATGATTACTCCAAATAGGTATACAGTAATTCACAAACAGAGCTAGCAATAATATGCCCACAGCATGGTCTATTTTCTCAGACTCCTAACACCCACTTATAGGGTTCTGGGTGTCCAGACTGCTAGTAGCAATAGAACCTTATATATGTATTAAAATGCAGTAATACTGGGTTAATAAAAATAGGTATAACTGGCAACCTTAAGCGCAGGCTAAAAACTATCGGGGGTTCTAATACCGTCTTAGGTTATCTAGAGATAAGCAACCCAAGAAACCTAGAGAAATCCTTGCACAAGGAGTATTAGGCTGTAAATACCTATAACAATACTGTAGCTTCTGGTAACACTGAGTATTTTAAATTAACTGAGTAGGAGACACTAAACTTATTGCAAAAGATAGGTTGTGTATGAAGGTGTTTTTGCTATAATATTCGTATAAATTGAATGGAGAAACAAATGATTGAGTTTATTCGCGAGTTTCCAATCCTGAGCCTATTTATTTTTGGTTATATCATCGGCTTTATTAGTAGTGCCTACCACGGTAAGCCAAAATACTACAAGTACTGGAAAATCATCGATCCTATGGTCTACTTGGGCTTTGCTCTTATGGCTATTTCAGGTATTCTTAAACTTTTGGGGTTCTAAATGGAAAAAACACTTATTCTTGTGCGTGGTGTTTCGGGGGCCGGTAAATCTACCTTGGCGGGTATCTTTGAAAACCTTGGTAGCTTCACTACAGTAGCTGCGGACGACTACTGGGGCCCTGATTACGATTTTGATATCCGTAAAATCCACTTAGCCCATCGCTGGTGCCAATTAACTGTCCGCCAGATTCTGGAAGATGGGACAAGCGTAGTCGTGCATAACACAGCCACCACAGAAAAAGATGTGGGAATTTACCAAGACATCGCCAAACAACATGGTGCGCGATTTATCTCGCTCATTGTAGAGAACCGTCATGGTAGTGATTCTATCCATGGCGTTCCACAAGCGGTACGTGAAGGCCAAGAACGCAAACTTCGTGCATCTATCAAACTTATTTAAGGAATGTTATGAAAGCTACTTATGAAATGGCCCAACGACTTGTCGCCGAGGGCTTAGTGAAGGCCACCGAATGTGGTGAATACACCATCTACAAATATGCCCGCAAAGTGTTCTACAAGAATCTGTGGACCCCAGAGTTGGAACTGTTTCGTGGCACAGTGTTCCGTGGTGAACAATTAGTCGTAGAGCCAATGGTTAAGGTATACAACTTCGGGGAACGTAACACTGGAGTAGGTCTGCCTCTTGATACGGAGGTAATTCTTGACTATAAAGTTAATGGATTTATGCTGAATGTTACAGTGGTAGAAGAGCTGGGTATGCATCGTCTGTTATTCTCTACTACGGGGTCGCTCGACTCCGATTTTGTGGCTCTAGGTATTACTAGGTTCTTTAACTCTATCCCACATAGTAAGGTACAGGAGCTGGTGAAGTTTCCGGAGCTTACTACCCTTACTTTTGAAGTAGTAGACCCTAGCGACCCGCATATTGTTAGTGAAACTTTTGGGTTGCATCTTTTGAGGGTGAAAACTCCTGAAAAGGTGTTTTCTTTTGAAGAGCGTAACGCCCTTGCAAAAGATATGGGTTTTATGCACCACCAGGCAGTACCAACTACTCTTGGATGGGTTCTGGAAGTTGCAAAAACAGCAAAGCATGAAGGTTGGATGGTCTATTCGACCAATGGAGAGCTTTTGTTCAAGCTAAAGACTAACCACTACCTCACCAAGAAGTTCTTGATGCGTAGTTCCAAAGCCTCTGATTTGATGTTTGGTGAAAACCCCAAAGAGCATTTCGATGAAGAGTTTTACCGGGTAATTGAGGTTATCCGCGACCTATATTCCAAAGAAGAATGGGATAACCTCGAAGAGCAGGGTCGTAGGGCAGTGATAGAAGATTTCTTTGTAAATGAGGGGGCTTTTTAATGACTGATATGTTTTTGCACTACTTTTTAGTAGTATATGTCTCCATATCTGCCCTTCTGGGTGTCGGTTCCGCAGTGATGCTTATCAGAATGTATATGGGGTACATCCCTATTGAAAAACTTCCAGAAAGGCACAGACAAAAGGTTGCAAAAATTCGTATACAATTTATGATGCTCCCAAGGGCCAATGCCGCAGCTAGGATGACGGTAATTGCTGTAGTATCTGCTGTTTATATTGCAATTACCTGGCCCTTCGCTCTTATGCGATAATTTTTGCCAGAAACCCAGTTCTTTGATATAATATTCACATAAATTGATAAACCAAGTGGAGAAATAAATGAAAAAATATCTGTTGATGCTGGCTGCTGTTATTGGTCTGTCTGGTTGCGGTACCCCTGTTGAAGTACCTACTTCTTACGATGGTAGGATTCAAACAACCAAAGGCTTTCAAGGTGGCGTAATCAGCCC
>JACCDZ011049825.1_pt1 | contig 12331 bp, 2 predicted proteins | sample 7449551 | NCBI WGS metagenome assembly JACCDZ01 (sample SAMN15323452, study PRJNA562643) | freshwater metagenome | isolation source: river surface water | place: USA:Blue River Watershed | collected 2017-08-18
ATTATTTCAACGCCCAGCAAATGATCTTCAATTTGTGGCAGTCCGCTAACCAACAAAATTCCAGTCAAACCACTACCCGCAACATTAAGTGCCAAACCACCACCATGAATCGCATGTAGCTCTTCACTCAAACCTTTTTCGACATACCAATCAACACCACGCTCTTCAGCTGCAACTCTTTCGAAAATAGTTGAATTACCAGTCGCCATTACAACCCGCGCTTTACGGGCTACCCAAGAATCATTTTCAGGCTTTGAACCTGGCAGAGAAACTTTAAACACAGTCCACTCACCTAAACGAACTTCGATAGTTACTGGCAACGCACGCGCACTTGCTTTAGCAAAACCGATCTCGCCAATTTCAATCGCTTGCGCTTGTGTCAGCGACGGCAAAACCAAAGCCTCGGCTTCGCGCGCAAGCCCCGCGCTGGTAAAGCCCCCAGTAGTTTCGACCATTGGCTTATCTTGCCCTAGATCCATGCGGGTGCAAAGAAACCCCCAAAAACAAGCGATTTACTTGCTTATTTTGTAGGTAATCACTTTCTTAACTTTGCCCACTAAGACGGTTACTTGGTAAGTGCCAGGTTTAGAAAACTTAATGGCAGGAGACTTATAAGTTCCTGCTGACTTGGTGGTTGTTGAAGCCACTGTGTAACTCTTTCCATCAGCACCCTTAACTACAACCCTAATTAACGTTCCCTTTTTAACCGCTGGAATGGCAGGCTGCACCGCATTCTTTAGCGTTGTAGAAATAGTTGCCTTTGATCCAGTAAGGGTTAAGGATTTAATTGGACCAGTAACTTTTGTTGGAATTGCGAAGGTGGCTGTCTTAGTGACTTCGCCTTTTGCATTAGTAGTTACACCAGGACGAGCAATTGGTGAAACTGAAGAACTAGGTCGCGGTGATGGTGTGGGAGAAATTAGCGCTGGTTTCGTTGAAATTGGTGTTGGCGAAATAGTTACAACAGGCAGTTGAGAAATAGAAGGCAGAGGTGTTGGAGTAAGTGTTGGTGTTACAGAAGGTGAAGGTGAAGGTGTACCTAGCGCTGCAACCGCTGGTGGAAGAAATCCACCACCTCCGCCGCCACCGAATCCACCGCCACCGAATCCACCTCCGCCCGATCCACCACTGATGGATACGGTTGGTGAAGGAGTTGGTGTGGGCGTTGGACTTGGAGATGGGGGTGGAGCTGAGGCGCTTGGTGTTGCAGAAGTTGTTGCGCTTGGCGCTGCTGTTGGCGTGACGCTTGCACTAGCGCTTGCACCTAAAGTTAATTGTCCAGATATTGGAGAGAGCACGCTATCACCGACTGCATTTGTCGCCTGAATCTTTGCCTCGTATGTACCTGCCAAAAGTGAAGTAAATGTATAAGCCGTGTCTGATATTTTTTCTATAACTTGAGTTAATAAATCAACACCATTTTTAATTAATTTAATCGAGAAGGAAATTAGCGGACTTACTCCATCAGACGCCGGTGCTTGCCAGCTAACTCGCGCCTCAGTTGTCGTGGTGGTCGCTGCAATCACAGGTGCCGTCATGGTGCTTGGAATATCGCCGAGCGTGTATTTGGTGCTTTTTTCAGATACTGACCCGGTCGTATTTGCGGCGTTTATTGCTGCAACTGTAAATTCCACATCCGCTCCGTTGCTAAGTCCGGTAACTTCGATAGAAGTTGCCGTGCTCGCAGCAGAAACAGACTTTCCTGAATTTATCTCTTTGACTAAGTATGAAGAGATTTCAAAACCACCGTTATTGGCCGTTGGAACAGCGACCCAAGAAACTGTTGCCTTCCTGACTCCTGTGACCACAGTGGGCTTACTTGGGGCCTGAGGCGCTGTCTTGGGAACCGCAGTTAGTGAATCACTAGACCAGGAGCTCAACTCGCGTAAAGAATTTACGGCGTTAACCTGAATTATGTAAGTTATACCTCCTTCAAGTTTGTCAAAAGTTATCTTTGTATTTTGTTCACCATCAACAGTATCGCTAGCCGCCGTGGTTCCGTCCACTTGTTTCTTTACACGCACTCCATAAGCAACAGCACCAGTTACTGCATCCCAAGAAATTTCTAATGTGCCACTTCCATATGCCTGAGTTGTTCCCGCCTTTACTACAATATTTGCAGGCGCCGTGGGAGAAACGCCAAAAACTGGAAAAGCATTTGAAAGAATTAAAATCAAAAATGAGAAGAAAATAAATACTTTTCGAGACATAACTATGGCGCCAAAGTTATGTTTTTATCGGCAACAACTGAATCCGAAGTTCCTGGTGTCGCATTAAGTGAAGTCGAACCTTTCTCTCCACTTGCTGGGTCAACTGATCCAAGTGTCCATGCATAGTTGGTATCTAGATAGATTTCGTAAACGCCGGTACTTGAAGTAACAGCAGTTACCGTTTTATTTGAATCATCAGTTCTGGTGGCAACGATTAGTGCACCTTTTAGAGCTGCACCTGTGGAATCAACAACTTTTCCTGAAATGTTGCCGTTCGGAAGATTTACAGTGGCCTTATTCGACGCAAAAGCTGCACATCCCGAGCTGCATGAGGCGACTCCTGAGGTTATTACGACAGTGATCGTGCGCTGTGTACCTACCGTTTTTCCTGGTCTAACAGTTATTTGATAGGTGCCATCGGCAAGGGTGTAGGCAGCCTCACCTTTTTCATCAAGATAGATATTCGAATGGAAGTTATAAGTACTTGTTGAAGATTCATACTTTGTTACTCGAGTCCAGCCATAGCTATTGGCTATTCCGGTAGAACCGAATGCAGAAAGGTAAAGATTTGGACGATCAAATTGGATACTGAATTGACCCATAGTTGTAGCTGAATAGCTAGATATCTCATAAACCTTTGGCGCAAACTTACCGTTATATTCATATCCTGGATATGCCGTAATTCGATATTGAACGCCATCAGTTAGCGATAGACCAACTTTCCCTAGCTCATCAGTTTGACCGCCAGTTACATATGTTGTTCTAGATGTTGACGTGTCGACGGATTCAACTGAAACCCATCCATATTTATTTGCTGTAGTTGTACTTCCAGACTGAGGGACAAGGACGGTTACTCTGGTGGTTACTCCTCCTATTGCTAAGTCTCCTATATTCGTAACACTACTGATGGAGTAATTCTTAGGTGTGTAATCAGAACTCTTGTAGTAATTGAGTTGGATCTGACATCTGTTGCTAGTGCAGTTTGGAGAGGCGTTATCCACAAAGAAACCAAACTGTCCACTTGAGTCTGTCCATGCATAGAAGTACTCGCCTGCAATCCAAGCGTTTACATTCACATTTGCTAGAGGTGTTGGATTCGCACCAGGGGTGACGATGCGACCCGTTAGATTTGGAGAACGCAATCTAATAGTTATTTGTGAAGAGGTGGTTCCACCACTTACTACAACCGTCTGAGTTTCAGACTTGCCGTATTGGTAAAGCCCACCGTATGGAATCGCACGAATGACGTATGTGCCATCCGGAACCAATAGTCCAAATTTTCCATCTTGATCGGTAGATGTCGAATATCTCCACTGATCTGAACTGCCCGGCAAGGAGACCGCTATTTGAACATTACTTACGCCAACAGAGCTTGTTCCAGGTGGCAATACCACTCCCTTGAGTGAAGATGATGAAACCTTAAAGCTGTAATAACCGCCTATGGCTGTGAGAGTTTCTAGCGATGTCAAATCTTTAACACTAGTAATTCCGCTTGATCCCATAATAATTTCGTAGCTGCGAGGGGCATATTCCTTGCGTTGATCCCAGTTTGGATTTACTTCCAATGTGTAAGTCGTCGATGTTTCTAGGAAATTTCCGAATTTAGAATCATCAACTCTTACATATTCACTATTTGAGAATTTTCCATCTTTTCCGTAGCGTAAATAAACATAGGCATAGCGATAATCATCGCCGGTAGGGGTTTTAATTTTTCCTAGTAGATTTGGTGTGCGAAGTGTTACATTGCAAACGGTTGCCGTGGTTGCGGTCTCTTCGATAACGCAATCTGATGAATAAGCTGAAGAAACTTGAGTTGATGGTAAGTCATATGGTTGAACAAAGATTCTGTAAATTCCGGGCTTTACTTTAAAGCCGTAGTCGCCGTAGACCCATCGACCTTCCATACCTCTATAGAAATCGCCCACCTTTTCTTGCACTGTTACTGAGGCACCATACTTATATTTGCTACCTTCAAAATTAACTGAACCGGTCAAGTTAGATCCGGTTACTGGAAGTTGGTACACACCGGAAATTACGGTGACTGTCTCGCCATCGGTACTCTTGACGGAGGTAACAGCTCCTGCCTCTACAACGATTCGATACTGCTTGGTCGAATAATTTGGCTCATCTTCGGTTGGATAAACGGTAATACCCCAAATGCCGTCTTCAAGATTAGCGAGAAAATTCCCGTTTTCATCAGAAGAATATCCAGGTGAATAATTCTTAATTGAACTTGATCCACCTTCAAACCAAAATCTTGTATAGGCTTTAAAGTAATTTATAAAATTGGATCCATCAGGTTTTACGACTCTAAACTTCAAATTAGGCGTAATTAAATTAATATCACAGTTAATTACCGTGCTGGTATCTGTGACAATACAGTTACTGCTACGCGTGCCGACTCCACCGGCGTTCTTAATATCTCCCTGTGCTTCAAATTGATAGGTGCCCGGAGGTAAAGTGAAGGCAAAACTACCATCGCCGCTCGATGGTTTATTTCTTACATAGTCAGGCCAAAATTCGCCGCCGTTAGACGATATTTCTCGTACATAAATATAGTTGTATGGAGAAACTCCTTTTGCTCCCCTAACAACCCCGCGAACATTTGGGGTTTGCAGAGTTAATTTAACGTTTGCCGCTCCAAGACCGCCTGTCACAGTGACTGAAGTTGGAGCCGAATCTCCTTTAGTTGAATCAGTCCAAGGAGCGCGCGCGACAATCTGATAAGTTCCATCAGGCAACTTATTAAAACCGTAATATCCAGTGTTGTCACTGTATGCATAAGCATTCTGGCACCACATACAAACTTTCCCATCAAGGAACGCGTCAACTTCGGTACTCGGTACAGGTGTGGTGCCGTCAGGAGCGACCACAGTTCCCGAAATCACTGGTGCTGTTAAAGATATTGAATAAACGCCATCGGTTGCCGAAAGCGCAGAGACTAAACCTTCTCGTTTTAGACTTTTAACGGTTCCCGACTCAATTTCAACTATATAACTAGAACTGGATCCATATTTGAGTTCAAATGGATTTAAAGTTAAACGGTAGTTCCCATCAAGCAGTCCGTATTTGATAGTTGGATTACTTAAATCTTTTCCTGGCTGGGCGCAACAAGATCCAAGTCTTCCATTGCTGTATATAGCTTCAAGATAAACACTTACACCAGTGGTCATGACATTTGAATCTTTATCTAGAATTTTAACGGTTAGGTTTGCTGATGGAAGTGCTGCATTACAGGTTACCGAACCCGAAGAAGGTACTACGCACTCTGGGCCGAAGAATGTTGTACCTTTATCGTAGATATACACACGGGTGCGATAAGTACCAGCAGGAGCAGTTACTGCAAAAATGCCATCAGAAGCAGTCCCTGCGTATAAACCGGAATAATCAAACCCCGTTGGCTGAACTTTTATAAATTCAATTGAACCCGCAACACTGACTCCACCTACAGTTATTTTCCCGCTCACATTTGGCGCAGGGAGTGAAATATTACAGACAACGCTTCCAGAATTTGGAACTGAACAAATTTCGCTTGTAGTTCCTGTACCTCCAGCATTCTTAATATCGGATTGTGCAGTGAATTGGTAGCTGCCCGGATCTAAGGTAAAAGCGAACCGACCTAGAGAATCGGTGCTTCTCCACATATTTAGATACTCATAATTACCATTTTCAATAATTTTGCGGACAGAAACCCAGTTATTTGGTGAGACACCTTTTATACCTGAAACCACTCCACTGACATTTGGTGCACGAAGGTTTAGACGGATTGAATTTGAACCGACGCCTGAAACAACTGTAATTGATTCCGGAAGTGAACTGCCGAGTGTCAAAGTGTTAGTTCGAGCAACTGCCTGGATGCTGTAAACACCGTCCACGGTTCTGCCGCCAAAGTCAATTGCGAATTGCCCAGCACTATTTGTAGTTGCGCTCCATGAAGATGGATATCCCTCTTTATTAATTGCATCAAAGTTAGCCGGAGTTATAACTAATCGAGCCGAAACTTCAGCATCGGAAACGGGAGTGGTTCCATCTGGGCCATAAACTATGCCTGAAAACGCTGGAGACTTTAGGGAAAGCTCATATATGCCAGCAGTAGCAGTTAAAGTTTCGCCAGTGCGAGAAATACGCATATTTTTGACGGTTCCGGATTCAACTTCAAAGAGATAAATATTTGGAGCTCCTCGATTGCCGGAGCTGTATGGGATAGTTGTCAATTTATAAGAACCATTAATTAAGGAAGCCAAAAAGCGTCCTGAGTTATTTGAATTGTCTGGACTCAAATTTCCACCATAGGTCCATTGCGAGCCGCTCTTAATTTGCAAATCTGCATAGACATTATTTGTTAGAACGGCGCCCGAAGTATCTTTAACTTTAAAACTTAGGTTGGCCGCAGGTAGCGCAAAATTGCATGTAACAGTTCCAGTTTCAGGAACTACACATTGTGGTCCAGGAACTGTTGAGTTGGCACCTTGTATGTAAGAATAAATTAGAGATCGGTAAGTACCTTCGTTCGCCGTAACCCCCCATCCACCATTTGCGGATACCGGCGCCCAATAACCGTTATTGGCTCGATTATTTTCAACACCGTTATCGGGGGTCAGTTGAACATTTGATGGTCGTGGCACGACTCCACCGATTGTCACAGTTCCGCTGGCATTTGGAGGGGGCAATGTGACATTACATGTTGTGGCGGTTGCGCTTTCTACAATCACCGTACAAGCAGCGCTATAACTATCTCCTCCGCCCGCACCTTCCATATCAGCATTCGCTCGAACTCGATAAACACCACTTTCTAGATAAAAGGCGAATCCACCGTTTTGATTTGTCTGTCGATATTCGTTTACATAGATCCAATTTTCAAAAGTATCTCGCTTATACAATTGAATCCAATTATTTTTTGAAACCCCGTTAACCCCGGAAACTACTCCTTTGAGATTAGGAGTCCTAAGAGTTAACGTGATGTTCGTTGGACCTGCACCAGCTGTTATGGTTTCCAGTCGAATTGCTGACTTACCAGTAGAAGTATCTGACCAGTCATTAGACCAACTTTGAAGCGAATACTGCCCGTCAAGATATTCGGCACCTAGATTGACCGCAAAATAACCATTTTTATCGGTGTAGGCATCCCAGGAATTAGTTCCGTTGGGAGTCTCCTTAGTGACCCTCACAACAGCATTTACTTGTGGGGTGGTTCCATCTGGCTTATAGACATTTCCTGCTAATGGGGGGGATCTTAAGGAAACTGTATATACCCCTGAAGTTGCACTTAAAACCGTGTTAGTTCCAGCAATCTTTAGATTGGATACTGCTCCACTTGCTACGTCAAAGGTATACACCTGTCCAATACCAGAAGAGCTAGCGCCATCTGAGTACGTATTTAGAGTGTAAGCACCATCAAGCAGAGAGAATTCAAACAGTCCGGTTAGCTCGTTGTAATAGGTGCAGCAACTTGAACCTTTGTATTTAAGTTCTGACGTCAAGCCGACACCGACATACCCCGTTGAAGAAACATCTGTTCCGGAAGCATTCAGTAATTTAAATTTAAAATTCGTAGCCGGTAAATCAATATTACAAACTACTGATCCGGTTACAGGGACGACGCAAAGTGGGCCTGTAGCTGATTTACTGCTGGAATTTGTGTAGTAGTTAACGTAGATTCGATAAGTTCCAGGTTCAACATTGGATCCAAACTTTCCTGTAGATCCAAAACCAGCATAGAAATAATTTTTTGCTGTGTTGTTTTCAATTCCTGCCGCAGGGATAAATCGAATATTTCCACCCTTAGGAGCAACTCCACCAATTGTAAAAGTGCCTGAAGTATTAGGCGCTGCTGCTGTTAGATCACAAGTTGTTACGGTAGAAGTGTCCGAAACTTGACAGGACGCACTGTAAGTTCCCGCTGAACCAGTTTGTGCAAAATCAGGTTCAGCAAAGATTCGATATGTTCCAAGCCCAAGTGAATAAGCGTATTTTCCTTCGGCATCGGTAAAGTTCCAGCCATTTTCTACCCATTGCCATTGTCCCGAATCATCAAGTTTCTGCAGGTTTAAACCTATACCTTTAAAAACTCCCTTAGGTGTTGTTACGGTGCCTTTAAAGTTTGGCGTCTTTAATCTGATCGAGATGTTGCTTGGTCCTGTTCCACCCGAAACTGTAACTTTTACTAAATCAGAATTGCCTTTAGTTAAATCCCCTTGTGGAGCAAGTGCTTGAATTGTGTAATCACCATTCAAAGGCTCCGTGCCTAGGCTGAAAGCAAATTTTCCTAAGTTATCGGAATACGCCCAATAAGTTTGATACGACTGTTTATTATTGGGGTTCGGATTCGCAAACCGAGCAATTAGCTGCACATTAGGCACTGGCGTTATTCCATCTGGTGCATAAAGGGTACCGGCTAAATGTGGCGCTTTCAGTTGAAGTGCGTAAACCCCTGAAGTAGCTGAAATTGTGGAAGTGGTGCCCTCTAATTTGAGATTAGTTACTGTTCCAGTTTCAACATCAAAGGTGTAATTCTGCGCTGTACCTTGTGTCGCGCCATCCATGTCACTCATTACCTGCACACGATATGACCCATTCAATAGCGACGCGGTGAATTTACCGGTTTGATCTGGGTAAGAGCAGCAAGTCCATAGGTAATTGCCGCCTTCTTTAACCTGAATTCCGGCATAGGTTCCAGAGGTCAGTAGCGTCGAAGAATAGTTACTGATAGTGAAATTAAAATTATTTGTCGGTAACGTCGCATTACAAGTTACGTTGCCTGAGGCTGGAACTTCACAAAGTGGTCCAGGAACGGTTGAATTGCTTGATTTATTATTTCGATAGTTAATCCAAAGTCTATAGAGACCTGCCGGGACAGTTGCTCCAAAATATCCATCTGAAGAGCCATTAGACCAAATTTCTTCTTTAGCAGTGTTGTTGGTTATCGCATTTGAGGGAATCAGCCCCACATTCACCCAAGTCGGCTGAATCCCGCCAACTGTTATGTTTCCTGAAACATTTGGTGCGGCGAGCAATAAATTACAAGTAACAATCGTGTTTGCATCTGAACTGACGTCGCAATCTGGGCTATAAGCAGCAGTTCCCCCCGCGTTTTCCATATCGGTGTCTGCCCAAAATCGATATTTACCTTCTTCCAAAAAGAGTCCAAATTGACCGTCGCTCGTGGTTTGCAGGGAACTTCCTTTATAGAACCCTTCCGCTTCAATCCATTTACCAGAAAGATATTTCTGCACACGGACTTGGTTGTAACTCGAGTTTCCTTTTGGCCCAGAAACTGTTCCAATTACATTTGAAGTTCTTAGTGTTAATTCGAGGTTCGTTGGACCTTGCCCAGCCGAGACGGTCGCCGAAACTCGAGCAGAAGTAGCTAGCGCTGTTTTTCCCCACTGCGGCATAGCCTGAAGACTGTATGTGCCATTCATTTCGCCCGATCCCAGATTTACCGAGAAGCGACCAGAGCTGTCAGTTATTGCGTAACTCATAGGATAGATATCTGATCCGCTGAAAACCGCGACTCGGGAATAACGCACCAACGTTCCATCAGGTGCTTTTACAACACCTTTCATATGAGGTTTTCTCAAAGGAAGATAGTAAACACCTGCAACAGCGCTAACAGTTTCGGTTCCAAATTTCACGGCTGGTACTCCGCCAGAAAAAACAACCGTAAATAAATTACTAGCAAATTCATAATCATTTGGATTTAGTTGGATATCGTAGGAACCGTCACTCATAGCAAAAGAAGCTGGTACGGTCGTGGTTTCTACCCAAGCATAAGAATCAGAATTATTAGAATTATCGTTTGGATAAATACTTATGCTTATGTTTTTTAATACTGTCGAAGTGTCTATTGGGGACACAACTTTTATATTTATGTTGGGCGTATTTGTAGCTAGTTCATAATAACCGGCAGTTTGGGATACGGTTTGGTTTGCAGCGTTTTTTAATACACCGGCGCCAGAGGTCACAGAGTAGGTATAGGTGGCGCCAATTTGTCCCGAATTTTTTGGTGAACCCTTTAATTGATAAACTCCATCAGGAAATCTAACCGATGCGATTCCGGTTGCCGGTAAACCCATTTCGCCCCAGTATTCAAAAGATCCGTCACTTCTCTTTCTAGTAATTGAAAAATTTCCTCCGTTTGTTACCAAACCTTGAGCATCGAGAACTTTGAATTTCGTCAGCCCAGTTGAGGGAACTGTGTAACTAAATGATAATGAGTTCGAATATGTTCCATTCGACGTCGTAGAGAATTTTCCATTTGAATTCACCCAGAAATTCCCGCCCATAAAAGCGGGTATCTCGATCGAACCATAGGGAGTGAATGAAATTACATACTTCCCAGGTCCAACATTCCAAGCATCTGTCCCAATCATAAATTTCCCATTGGTTGCAACTTGGCCCCAACCCCAGTCACGGTATGGATCAATATCGTTATTTTCCAATACTGGGATCGCTTGCAGGTAATAGCTTGATTTATTTTCTGTGAGCGTAAATTGGCTGCCGTCTGAATTTAGGAGTTGACCACTTAAATCGCTGCCCCTTAATGGCAGTAAGTAAACGCCTGATGAAGCAGAAATAGTTGTTGTGTAGGACGTATCCGTGTAAAAAATGAATGTTCCGTCGCTATTTTTTCGGAGCCCGAAAGTATTTCCTTGTAGATAATAATCATATGGATCACATGGGTAAGTATCCAATGAGTAATTTTTGCCGCTTGAGAGTGTTGAAGGTAATTTAATACCCAGCACACCGGTTCGAATTGTTCGATAATTAAGACTTAAATCCTTGTTGGTCCCGCTATTAGGTATATTAAAACAAACACTCGCAGAAGGGTCTCCACCGTCTGGAAGCGTAATTTTTATTTTGTGCGTGGCAATTTCAAGTTGAACCGTGCTTGAACTTGCATCCGTTGCCGAAATTAAATCGCGATTAAAAATTGCATGCGTAGAGTCAGAAGTTGGAACTTGGACGGTAAGCCATAAATAATCTGGATCCGATGGATAAGTGAAAGTGAACTGACCGTTGGCATCTGAAGTTGCGATTGTCGTTTTACCTTCTACAACATCGCCTTTATCAAAATAGAAAATCTGCGCTTTTGCACCTGCATACGCAGTGCCATTACTTCCAAGCACGGTCCAGGTTTTTGTAGTGGTGGCTGATGCGGTCGCGACCGATGAGAATGTTGTAGGTGCGACAACTGAAGTTAAAAGTGGCGCGACCAAGGCGATTAAGAGGGCGGCTATGGTCTTGCGTCGAAAATCTCTGCGATGGCGCAGCCAAAAGGCTTTCACTTCAAACCTCCCGCACGCATAACGACATTGGGCTACCTAACTTCCCAATTTGTTATCCGCAATTCTCACCCCTTCTTATGCACCTCGCAAGGGATATCCCATCCTGCAAGGGGTGAACTCTTTACATCAGCGCCGGACCAACGCCCCATGCCCCGCCGCTATGGCGATCGATAACCCACGCCGAACATTCGGCTAACTCAGGCTGCGCAAACCATCCCGCACCATCAATGCCTGCCACCATCAACGCCGTCGCCAACGCATCGGTTAAACCGCCATCCGGCCCCAGCACCGTCGCCGACTTCGCCCCAATCGCAATCGTGCCCGTGTTCGGATCAAAGATGTGCGCACCTCTTTCATATGTACCACTCGTTGCAATCGCACCATCGGTAATCTCAAAAATTCGCAGAACCTCTTGGCGGTTATCTGGATTAACTACACCGATCTTCCACGGCCCCGTAACGCCCTTTTCAACAACTCCTCCGCGCAGCGTTAAATCACCAGCTGCATTTACCTGAATCTGCTCGCACCCAGCGTCCAACAAAATCTGCGCAACGCGATCTGCCGCCCAACCCTTTACATAGCCCGATGGATCAAAGCCACCTGCAACCGCCCACGGATCAAAAGCCCCACCCGTTAAATCTCGCGCCACCGCACACAACTGCCAAACATCTTTTAAATCAGCGGGGCATTCATCAATTGAAATGTAACCACGCCGCAACCGCGAAACAAACGAACCATCTATATAAGTCGAAAATACTTCATCAACTTCGTGGACAAAAGTTTTAACCGACTCAACAGCGGCATCCATCGCAGCTTCAGAAATCGATGCCGATC
>JACCDZ010669486.1_pt1 | contig 12328 bp, 17 predicted proteins | sample 7449551 | NCBI WGS metagenome assembly JACCDZ01 (sample SAMN15323452, study PRJNA562643) | freshwater metagenome | isolation source: river surface water | place: USA:Blue River Watershed | collected 2017-08-18
ATTGTTCCACTTGCACCGAGTGCACTCGCATTCACAGCGCCAAATGTCGTCTCTGCCGTTAAGTTGACAGCATTGGATGTGCCTGGACTAGCATTATCATAAGGCAATTTCTTGAGCATGATCCATATTGGACCACTTCTATTACTTCTTCTGGTCTATTCAGGCGTAGATGCGTTACTCCAGTCTGCACTAGCAGTTGAAGTAATATTAATTCCGCCGTCAACCGAAGAAATACCAACAACACGAAGCTCATCCCAATTGCAGGCACCAGACCCAAGCTATTTCCACAGATTACCATTTGTAGAAGTTCCAGCGAATTCAAGCTTGTGAGTTATCTGCGACAGGCCCGTTACAGGATGGGTAGCATAATCTATTCGAACAGACTCAGTCGAAAGCGTCTATCCAAATTGTACTGCATTCTACCTAATCATTATTGGCAAAGATGCTGAGTTGCTATACAGTCTAACCTGGCCCGCCTGTTGAGTAATGGTATTAGCACCACTCAAAAGCAGGTTCTAGCCTGCCCCCTGTGCACTAAGGGTGATATTGCCAAACTTAGATTCATTCCAAATATTGATATTGTTTGATGTAAATTGAGTTTCCTATCCATTGCCATCAATAAACATTTCAATATTTTTGCCAATATTTGCATCGCTTGCACCAACAGATGTTGCTTGAATTAAAATTTTGCCGCCAGCAGTGTCATCGTCAATTTTAATCTTATTCTTAGCAGAAGCTTCTGTTACTGAACCCATATACTGAGGGAACTTACCTGCCCAAGCATTTGCACCCATTGTATAAACCTGACCCTCTTGTCCAGCAGCTACACCAAGAGTTGCAGTTACTGAATCAAGATGCTTCTTAGTAATGAACTCTTCTGGCTGAGTAGGTGTGACGTTAAGTGTGTCCGTGGCCATGCGCGGCAGCTTTCTGAAGTTCCAGCGTGTATTGGTTGAGTCGTAATAGAATGCGTTAGCCACCTGGTTTTCAGGAATAATCTGCATCTGTTTTCCGGCCTAACCATCTAGCAATGAATGCCCTGGATTAAACTCAAGACTTGTAGTGCCAGAATCTGCACCTACAAGTTTAAAGCCACGAATGTCTGTTCCACCCTTACCACCTTTCATGATAATGTTGGTGTACTTGGTTCCTGTCTTTGCTCCACTGTCAGCATTTATTGTGATGTTCTTACTGTTGTTACCAACAAGCTCTAATACAATTTCGCCGGCCGAGTTCATTCTTACGGCAGAAGATAAGTTGTTGCAGCCTAGGCGCAAATCACCAGCAGCACTAACTCCAGATAGAAGACTTATGCCAGTACCAGACCGCAACTGCGCCTCTGTTGTAGAGTTGGCACGTAGTTCCATTAATTCCGTGCCGGCAGCAGCTCTATCGCCACTGTAAAACTTCATGGCACTAGAACCAACGCCCTTGGCAAATAGCTATAACTGCTTATAGATTTTCTATTCACCAGTGTCAGCACCGGCTGCTGTCGCGTCCGCCACAATATCTTTCAATTGCTGTGGCAGATCAGGTAGAGTCCAGTAGCTAGGGGCAGGGATGACCAACTCGCTCCAGGCACGGTTTTTCCTTACATACAACTTAGTATCCGCAGGACCAGCGTCAACAAAAGCCTTATCATCAATAAACTTTTTGTTTACAAGATGAGTATCTTCGGTCGGTACAACCTAACAATGAGCACCCTCTGTAGTTGAAACAATGAAACGCTTACCTTTCAATTCCCATATATCTGAGTTCAATAGGAGTGAATTTGACTCTAAAAGATCAGCAGACGTTGTATTCCCGGTCATATTTAGCGTATGACCCCAAAGCCCTCCATACAGCTTTCCACCAATTACCTTGCTCGACAGAGCAATCCCAGTGTCTCCAGCTGCCTATATGGTTCCTCCGGCAGTAATCATGCGTGCGACGCCAAGATCAATTCCTCTGGCTGCATTAAGCATACCGGCAGTTTTTACGTTGCGCTATCCGCTACCTATCTCTACTTGACTCGGTCCAGTTGAAAGAACTGGCTATCCATCTCCATTATATATCAGGAATTCGTTAGCGCCCATCGTCCTAAACCACGTCTAGTTTGCGCCAGAGGTGTCAAGAATCTTAAGTGCCCAGTTTTCTGTAGCAGTTGACTTAAACGTTCCCCATCCATCCACTGCACCACCAGTCTTCAGGTAATACTTAGCGTCAGATTGAGCTTTGGTATAAGAGGTTTGCGCGGCCGCAATCTTATCTTCAACCCACTTCTTCGGAACAGCATCATCATCGTCAGTAGGAGTGTATAAGATGTTTATCTTACCCTCAGCTTCCATGCTGGCATTTGTTTGCAGTGCGAACTTGCCCTTGAACTGCTGCATGACAACATCTGTTACAAGAGTAGTTGAATTGCCAAGCACTATCCTGGAATTATCTTCTACCTCTAGTGTAGAGTTTCCTTTGACAGCCAACTTCTATATGCCATCGACGTATACTTCTGACTCTGCGCCGGCGGTAAATATAGTGCCAGTCATACCGATTGTTGACTGCCCAATGTTCCAATTGATTGGCTTACCAGCAGTTGTGTTGTAAACACGAGTTATATACTCTTTGTCGGCAAGAAGCTTGGATACGTATGCCTATGTAATCAGGTCATCATCGGCAGGAGCTAATGGTTTAGATGGAACTTTGGGCGCCACTGTAAACGTTGTATTCCCGGAGAACGTCTTGTTGCCAGATATGGTCTGATTTTTTGTTGTTGACACTTTCTTGTCATCAAGCTCATTTATGGCTATCTGAACGTCGGTAGTCTAACCAGATATATCAGTCTTGCCTGTGGCGCGAGTATAAGTGATTTGATCAGCTTTGTAATCGCCTGGAGCAGCTATTACTGGACCAGTTCTTCCGAACACCTATTTGACAGCTTGTGCATCAGGAACCAGTATCCACGCAGACCCAGTCCAAACTATTTCGTCGCCGGCCAGCATTGGTGTTGATGTACCAGTTGCATTGAGATCAAACTATCCATCAGCCTAAACTGAGTATGCGAATCCAGAAGTATTATCCCCAGCCAATCCAACGGGGCCAGATCCACTATAGGCAACCTTTTTCCATTTTGACGGATCAAACGGGCCTGGAGCGATAGCCTCCTGGGCGCGATAAGTTTCATACAGATCGATAAACTACCATGTGGCACCTGTTGTGCCTTCTGCAAAATCGGTATTAGCTGGGATATCGTCGTTAGCCACATAATTCAAGCCGTCCTTAGTGACCCTATCTCCCTTAGTGTATGCATTACTTAAGACCCAAGTTGGTTGAAATGGTGCATAAAACACAAAGTCGTCTTTAGCATACTCCAAAGTTTTAGAGAAAATATTGATTGTAACACTGCCACCTACAACCTACGGGTTAAGCGGATCTCCAAGTATTACGTTGGTATTGGGATTCCAAGAACCTCTTAAGCGCAATGATTGTGTTAGTGTTCCCAAGAAGTCATCTTTCTTAACCTTTAGAATCTGGCCAGACACCTCATCATAAACCATGATGTAATCACCCGGCTTAACCTACAGAGTTCTGTCAAGATTTGGGTAGTCGATCATAAGCTTGCCGTTTTCATCAGCAACATCAAAGCCAAGACCCATCTTGTCTACAATATCAACATCAATCTTTGGCGCAACGCCAGGTGATCCAGCGGTAAATTTTAATGCCTTGCCAGCAGATTGACCAGACACCACATTCTCTTCTAAGTACTGCTTGTTTACAACATCGTTAGGAGAAACTGGGTTAGCAGCTTGAAAAACAAGAGTGTTATCGCCTTGCTTTTTCGCATAGGTGTCTTCTGTAAACTTTTTGTTTACTGCATGCTCATCATTGGTTGGTGCTGCGACAGAGAAGACTTGAGATAAATTGCCTGCCTTAAGTGCATATTTATTATCTGTTTCTACTTTTGTGTAATAAGCTGATACTGTTCCAGCAACTAAACTTTCTACATACTTTTTCGGTATTGCGTCGTCGTCGCCGACTGGTGTTGCAACTCTAAACACATTGTTTTTATCTCCCAGTAGGAGGGCGAACTTTGCGTCTGCATATATCTTGTTTATAGCGTCGTGGTCATTTACTGGTACTGTTGGTATCGTGACAATATGACCTGCGGTAACATTAATATCATCAACAGTAATGTCGCCAGAAATTGTACCGCCAGTTTTGTTAAACTTTTTAGAATCAAGATCTTTAATACCTGCCTGTACTGATGTAGACGCTGCTGCAACAGTCTCCATCCCAGAAGTGTCAAGCCTAATTAGTCCGGCATTATACTGGCCATAACCAGCAACCATGTCACCAGTAATAGTTACTCCATCTGCGCCAGTGAATGAGGTAAGACGAACGTATTCTGCTGTCATTGTCCATTTGGAGGTATTTGTGTCCCAGTAGACCTATTGACCTGCATAAACATTCTTACCGTCAAAATTGCCATTCTTTGATAGCACATACGACACATTTCCAGGAGACTCTCCATCTGGTACGCTTGGGCCGGCTGGATTTAATACTGAGTTTAGTGGATCACCAATTACAGAACCAGTCGTAGGGTCAAACTTGGCACCATAATTTTTAACAAGCAACTAACCAAGAAATTCTTTCTTTGTAGTGGCCTTAAATTCTTTTGTGGCAGGATCTTGTATGATCATGAAGTCTGACAATTTAATTACAGATGTGCGAACTAAATCATCCCATGTCATCTCAACACCATTGGTCGCATCAACCTTAATGGCCTTCAGCTTATTGCCAATAACCTCAAGGTATTGCGTTGGCGCTCCTGTGTACTTTAAGCCTGCGCCAGCCCATGCAGCCTGCAAACCCTTAGATTTAAGGAATGAAACATTAACTACGGATTCGCCGTTAAATTCGTTAGTTTCTGGGACCTGAATGCCTTTATCGACCAGAGTCATCTATGCAACATTGCCTTTAGCAAATATCAGATTACCACCAGAGATGTATGCATCATAAGATGTTCCAAACGATAGTGCTGGCATGCTTGAAGAGCCAGACAGAAGCTTCATGGTTCCAGTGCGAACAGCAGGATTATCAACAGACATCTTGTTGTTTGCTATTTGAGAAATAACATCTGTCAGCTTTCTCTTTACACCATCTCCAACGTCTGGAAGGCTGATATTATCAGGAAAGAAGATTGATGTTGAATCAACGTTTGTACCGGCATTCTTTTCGATTGCTTCACGCAGTGAGGCAAACGGTAGCATGGCTGCAACAATTTCAGTGCCTAACGCATCAATCTTGATTAAGTTATCATTGATCGGCTCAGCCCATTTTTCGATCTTATCGGCAGCAGATAAAAACTCTAACTTTATATTCTTTGTAAAAACAGCCATGAATTAACTCCGTTATTCAAAAAGTGTTATAGCTAAGCTATATTTATTTATGCTTTTAGTTGAGGTAAGAAATACTTCAATATTTGTTCCTGTGCGCTCGATTGAGAATTTAACATCAAATCCAGCACCAGTTGTGAGTGTTGCGTATGCAGAGTTTATAAGTTCCTCTGTCTATGGGAAATATAACGCATCCAGCTTACCCATAATAAACCCATCGAGTGAGTTTAGCTTATACTGTATTTGCGCTCCAGTGAAACGAAGACTGTCAAATGAGTAAACAAGATATGGCTGGTTGGCTAAGATATTTACTTCTTTAGTAATGCGATTTGAATTTTGCTGAATGAAGTTGTCAACTTTAATTATTAACAGTTTCATTTCCGACTCAAGTCGATTCAGAAGCATTCTTATAGTCATCTGCTGAGACTGTCTGCCAGTCTAATTGAGATTGTACACGGTGCGATCTAGTTGATCGCCTATCTTCTCGTCGTCATTCCAAACATCGGCAGTTAATTGCTCTAGATTCTTTGTTACATCATTCAGTCTATAAGCAATCTATTCAGAGTCTGAAATCATATCAGGGTCAAATAGCGAAATACCAATCTTCTTTTTGACGTTCTGAAGTTCAACAGCCAAATCCTTGCTCTGTATCTTGACATCAATTGCATACACAATCTCCATCAGCAATTCACTTATTGTCTTTGGTCTATTGGCGAGCTTATTAAAGAATGGACCGGCGTTTGCTATCTTGTCTATAAGAAGCTATGAGCCATCCAAGCCGCTCTGTAATGGGTTGATACCGCCTATCTGCGGAGTCTTCTACAGCATCTTACTGTAGCGCTCCAGGAAGCTATGTAGATTCAACACGTCTGAGTATAGGGCTTGAAACTCTGCAATGTATGGTATTTTTGCACGAACAGAAGTTTGCAGATACCTCTAGAATGTGAGTGGTTTTAAATCTCTGCTTTTTACAGAATCCATTAGCTTAACCTTAACATAATTTTTGAAATAATTGGAACAGTAATCTTGTCCACACTTTGCATTACAGCCTTTAACTTGATTGTGTTAAGACTTTTAGTGTGAGGTCTGTATACGATATGTATGCCGTCCTTGTACTCTTCTTGGGTATGAATTTCGTATATGCCAGCCTCTGTTATATGCCAGCTGTAATCACGAACCTCTTTTAACTCTTCTGCAAATATTGCATCAAACTGCTACTCTACAATAACCTTGTGATTATTGGGGTACTTAGGATCCATCACAGTTATTTCATTCTGTCTTCCATCATCAATCGTGTATAGGCCAAGTGCTTCATACACAACCTTTTTAGCCTTCCATGCATTAAAGATGTTCAAATAATTTTCTTTGAATGTTCTTATTCTGTAGATTCCATCAGAAAGATCATGTTTACCAGAAACCCACGTACCATTAACCTCAACTGGCTCGATGCCGAAATCTATTGTCTTAGCTTTTTCCAGTAGGCCAAAGCACTCGTAATAAGATTCCTAATCGCTCCAATCCTGCGCTGTGTAAGTTATGTTGCGCCCGAAGATTCTTTCTGAAGTGGCGTACATCTTACCGTACTTATCTCCAACCTCAAACTAAAAGAACCCCTGATTGGTTAGTTTGCCAGTTAACTTAATAGTGTCAGAAGCAACGTATCTAGGGAGCTTGAAAGACGACTATAATAACTCCTCGCCTACATGTAGTGCATTGGCCGGCCTTATTCTCTCAAAGTCACCGCCATTTATCTATAGGTAATAAGCAATGTTAACCTTGGACATTGCAGAACTAATCTGATTGTCGCAAACACCTAACGAAACTGCACCGTACTAACCTTCTATGCCAAACGCTGGAGTAAGCACAGAATACTCTCCCTCGATTGTTTGACGTATAAGATTCATGTACTCAAAGTCTGCCTTATATATAAAGAATCCACCATCTTGATATGATGGCTTGGCAAAGTTAAGAACAAGCTTAATATATCTGGCCTGCTTGTCGACAGTTTTAATGTTTACTTCTTTTGCATAAAACTCTTTATCTGTTAACTTTGTAAATATATCTCCGGTGCGCTAAACGAGAATGTCAACTATAAAAGCATTTGTAAATTTGAGCTCTACGTTATCAAACTCTGAAAACTCTTTGCGGTCTATTGTGATGGACATTTCAGCAGGAGTATCGTATTTACTTTGAGCCAGAGCGTAAAACTTTTGGCCAGAATTTATTACAGCAATATCTGAAGATTGATCAATCGACATGTCCTCAATGAAGACTCCGCCAGCCTGATTCATGCTTATCTGCTAAAGCTGAACTGACATATTGCCAGGATAATATTGATTAACTGAAACGTACTTGAAGCTTGATGGTGACGGTTCTGTTGGAACCCCAAGTATAAGACCGTCCCTAACTTGGGCAGTTGAGTTGTTAAAATCTATCTACGACTTACTCTCAAGGTCTATATTGAATGTCTTTGTGTAACCAGCAGCGTCCCTGTGCAAAACTTGCATTGCCTACAGTTCGGCGTTAGCTTTTTCGATATCTCTAAATAACTTAGAAAATCTTAAACCTATTGAGCTGTTTATTGATTGGAATGACTTCTGTAATTGATCATGTTGCTGAATCGAATCATAGAACTGACCAACCACATAGTCGTATGTGGCGTTTATTGTCTCAAGATTAATTCTGGTAGTATCAAATACTCTACCAGAGAAGTAAACGTCAGCCTATCGGCTGACATCTACCTTTGCTCTTCTTAAGCTCTCCTATGTTACAGGCTTTCTATTGCGAATAACGTAGTTAAGTATTTCTTTATTCATTAGACAAAATCTCTTTCTGTGACGACGTTAATCTTGCACTCTTTTACAATTGGGCTCTCTATTAGTTCTACTGAACTGTCAGAAGTGGTTTTTTGTACTACAATGTATGTGCCAGCTATATCATCCTAGTAGTCATTAATTCTAATTGATGACTCTTTCTTCTAGTATGCTGTAGTTGGTACCCACTCCAGAGCCTCGTATCTTGCAAATATATTTGTACATTGGTATTGAATTTTTACCTTTGGATCAATGTAAGAAGATGCATGAATGATTCCATTAACATAGTCAACTGAGTATTGACCTGTAGTTGAAGCTGATCTATCCATTATATCATATTCAATATCTACGTCCAATACAGAATCAGTTTTAACACCGGGTGGAAGTAGAATTTTTGCATTCTACAAAACCTAACCAGACGAACTATAGCTAGTCTCTTGCAAAAACCAATCCCCGTACTTGACAAGTTCATCAGTCGAAAATACCTGATTCTGGAACGGTCTTCTATATCCGTAAAACTTAATGTCTCCACCTGCATACTAGGAAAGAAGATTTATCTGTCCAAGGGCTAGGTTGTGTTTTTGTGTATGAACATTTCTGGAAGAGAATTCACTTTTACCATCTATATACTTTACTTCTTTAACGAATGGGTTAAAGTTTGCCATAGATGCATCAATCTTAATCTATCCTTCCAAGACATTAGAGTCGGCCAGCTTAACGTATTTAACAAGCTCATCCTACTGTATCATGTAGTCCGTTTTTATTGGCATCTATGAGTCGGATATTATGTATGGCTTGTTGCTTGTTCCAAACTACGTTTCATGTTCCATGACCTGCATTCTAACGCAGTTAACTTGTGCCTCTCCAGAGTAGAAGGAACCCATCAATAGCTTACCATTCTCTATGGCGAACTCTTTGTCTTCCAATTTGGATATTGGGTAGTAAGGATTTAGCACGCGGCCAGGTATTGAGTGCTTAACTACAAAGAACATATTTAGCAGAGATATGCAATTCTTGCCGTTTACAACCACAGTCTTAAACGTCCCCATCTAAACGCCGACATGATCCAGTAATTCAACTTCCTTGACATCGTCTGGTAAAACATATAGTGCCTGCAAATTCTAAGTGAAAAATCTACTTCTTAAATCAATCTGTATCTAACCATACTTTGTTTTTACTGTGTAGTTACCGCCAAAGTTTTTAACTGGGAAAACAATCATATGGTCCTTCAGCTCATACTTATTGACCTTAAGTTGCACATTAACCTTTTTTCTATATGGCCTCTATACTTTGTATAGAACTATTTGAGATGGATCGGCATCGTGAGTTGGATATATGTACACGCGCTCCTTCTCAACAACATGCACCTTATCAAGCGAGTATGTAATATTGCCTTTGGATAGGTTTTTAGTTACATCAAACACTCGGCCATCCTGGCTCTCAATCCCAAATCCCTTAACGTATTGCTCTTCGTCGTCCATAATGTTAACAATGTTACCATACTATTGTGACGTACTGGAGCTGGCTGCCGGAACTGTGCCGCCATATTTAAAATTCAAAGATTTAAATACTGCGATATTTTGTGAGTCTGATTGTAGTTCAATATCTCTTTCTTCGTTCTATATAGAACCGACATCACGCAGTAATGAATTTGCAACATCAAGATCTCTACTAACCTTCTGCCCAGTCATTGCAACTTTTAGCCAAATTTTCATAACAGGCTATGTAGTCTATATGGCTTTTGAAGAAACAGTATTAAAATCCACTACCTTCTAAATGGCACTACTTGGGTTAAATATTTTTGAGTTCTCTACTTGGTACCAATTGATTGCGTCGTTAGATAAGAATACTTTTATAGCCCCAAGATCACCAGCCTGCTAATCAACATCAGCCTAGACTGAAGCTTTTAGTACTTGGTCAGTAAATTCAAATGGACCTATGATAACTTCCCCAGACTCAATTGCAGAATACTGCATGATGCGCATGTCCTAAATCGCAATTGCATATCTGGTCTTATTTGAACCATACACTATATATGGATACTGTTGATGGAATTTAACATTTACATACTTGGCCAAATGCGTCTAAGTGTGCAGCGATACTTTACCGTTTTTAAACTCAAACATCTCAAGGTCTATCTGCTTTCTATTTGACAATTTAATGTCAGCAAACTCCCAATTGACACCATCTACCTAATACTCAATCTATGCTATCTGCGGAAGCTTAACGCCAAGATTATGAATAGTAAATTCTATTAGGTTTACTGGGTATACGTCGTCCAGCTAAATGTCGAGACTGAGAAGTAATTCATCATTAAATTTCTCATACTCAAATCTCTAAAGCTAACCTATTAGATTGTTCACATTATCATACGTTACATTTTGACCAGTCTAATTGCCTGGCTGTCCGCCATTTGAAGACGCTTTTATGGACTCTACAATGCGATGATCCTTTGACGACTAAGAAAGCTGTATTGTCCTTGTGCCCCTGTCAACTTCACATCCTGCCATTTTAGTTTGAACACTGCCAGAATACACATCGCCGCTATCCTGAGTGTTGCCTGTGATGGAGTATATGTCGTGCAGCTTTGATGCAACGTTGGTTAGCTTCAAAACAACTTCCTCAACTTGAGTCTACGCAACATCAAGAGATTGGAACATAATATCGGAAGTTGAATTTAGACTATCAACACTGTCATTTATATAAACCTATATGGTTGACATGCAATTTTCTATATCCTCTTTACCAACATCATCACCCATTGGTAATCTTTTTTCTAAATACATTAGACTTCCGCCTATACTATTGCCAATCGTTTTATAATTGGTGTGCTATTAATCTACGTTAACTCTGGGTTAAACACATGTACAATATATCTATACTCTAAGTGTGCGCAACTGTAATCTGTTAACTTTATTTGCCAATCACTACTTATACTTATCTCATCTGTGATCTTTGAAAATACTGCCTAATTCATATGGGCTGGCTTGTATTTTACGTATGCAATGTATCCATCTGGTATGCTTACATTTATGATATTACCAGTGTTATCAACCTTGACCTCGCTAGCATGGATTGTCATATAGACTTGTCCAGTAGGTGTGTACATTAATGAGTGCTGCCCGCTTTTTTCGACTCGCTCATAAACATACCCGTCATCGTTCGCCTAAACGGGCAAAAAATATTTATAAACAGTATTACCGTATTTGTCAAATGCCTCAAGACCAAGTGTTGTAGTTACTATCGAATCTCCAATATTGTCTATCTCAACCTATGGTATTACATATGAGTTGAAGTCTATCTTGAGAGGCTGCTATGTATAACTACCCTCTTTTTTGTATGTTGTGGTCCCCACTGCAACTTGCATGGCGCGCAAAGAGTCAGTCAAAACGCTTGAATCTGCTTCGATTTCAACGTCAACATACTGAGATATAATATTGGGGTAACGTATAGAGATGGGACCATGGACCCTTGACTTGTTGGCAACCATTGTCTTGGACTGACCACTGTCATCTATGGTTGACACTTTTACCACATAAACTTCGTCTACAAGTGGCTCAAATTTCATTGTATTATGCAAGCTTCTCGAACCTAAATCTATCTAATACACTCGTCTCATTATAACACCTTAATCTGGAATTTGGAGTCCAACCTGTAAAGACGATATTTCTCCATAACATCCTTGGCTGTAACTTTTACATTATATGTGTTGATGGCATTTTCAAAAATGATTCCATTATCTGTTTCGGAATACACCATACCATTAAAGTCGCCACGCTATATATCTATCATAGATATCTACGACTAACCATATCGAGTGTCGGGCTCTAATACTTTGCGGGACATAAAAGAGATTTGCTATCTTATAACTGAGAGCTTTTTCTCCAACGATTCTATAGAGTCAAAGACCGACTATTTAACTATCTGCTAATGTGATGTTAAAAATTCAGCCTGCCTACGGTGTAAAGACGCTATTTCCTAAGACATAAATAATAGTTGCTGGTATACGCTTAGGTTTGGATATTCGGACAGGTAATAAAATGTTTTAGGGAATTTTTTTAATACCTTGTACTACTCCCTATTTTCAATAAAGCTTTTTATATCCATAATAGTTTACCATCTTCTATGCCAATTTTAGCGCCA
>JACCDZ011267989.1_pt1 | contig 12319 bp, 12 predicted proteins | sample 7449551 | NCBI WGS metagenome assembly JACCDZ01 (sample SAMN15323452, study PRJNA562643) | freshwater metagenome | isolation source: river surface water | place: USA:Blue River Watershed | collected 2017-08-18
GTTTACAAGCACGGCATGTTAATTCGTGTTTCAGGCAGTTATCAGCAATTGCTCGAATTGATGCGTGAAATAGAGGCCTTACCTTGGCGATTTTATTGGGAGTCTCTCGATTATCAAGTCACTAACTATCCCGACGCTACTATTGATATTCGCGTATTTACACTGAGTTCAGAGGAGGGCTTGTTAGGTGTATAAACGTTACCTAAGCCCGATGCTGATTTGTATTGGTGTAACTTTTTTTAGCGCGAACTTATCGGCCCAAAACGAGGCGGATACCAATGAGGTGCGTGATCCAACAACACCGCTTGGACATTCAGTTGCATATGTAGCGGAAGAGGTTGAGCAAGTGTTGGAGCTAAATTCAGTACTTATCAGCAATCAACGTAAATTAGCCATCATCAATGGTGTCAGTTTGCGAGAAGGTCAAAAAGTTCCGGGCGTTAATGGGATTAGCATTCAAAGTATACAGCCGCAAAAAGTGTTATTGCGGCAAGGTGATAAAGTTTGGGCAATAAATCTATCGCCCAGGATAAGACATTAATCGATGCAGGATTTAATTGAGGCAGTGACAATGCTCATAAGAGTTAAACAAAAAAAACCTGCGAGAAAATCAGGGTTTTGCACAGCGCACAGCGTGATGTTGTTGACGCTAGCAGCCGTATTGTTCGGTTGCACCTCCAGCGACTCCCACAAAAGGCTGATCGGCGAGGAAGCAATGGATAAGGTCGTTGAGCAGCAGCGCGCGCAAAAAGATCACCCGCCATCAGTCCCGGCGGAAGTGAGCAAGACCCTGCTCGATAACAAAGCCATCGCTGCCGGTGGCAATATCAAAGGTAGTTACGATCGCTTCGATGTCTCTGTTCGTGACGTTCCCGCACAGGCATTTTTTCTTGGATTGGTTAATGGTACGGGTATAAACCTGGTGGTGCATCCCGATGTTAGTGGCAGTGTTACGCTGGATCTGAAAAACGTGACGGTTGATGAGGTATTGCGGGTTACCCGCGATATTTATGGTTACGAATACAAGCGCGATCGTAATATTTACACGGTCTATGCCAACGCGTTGCGTACTGAAGTTTTCCAGATTAATTATCTCGACGTGCAACGCGTAGGCGTTTCCGACACCAGTGTAGTGATTGGTCAAGGGCAATCGTCAGGTAACAACAATAACTCCAATTCCAACTCAAATACGGGTGGTGGCAACAACGCTTCCAGTGGCGGCGAGATGGCTAACCTCTTAAGTATGATTGAAAGCGCCCAAGGTAAGAATAATACGGGTAATGCGCGCAGTGGTTCAGCATTGGCGCCTGGCTCGCGTGTGCAAACGCTCAATCGTACGGATTTTTGGAGTTCACTTGAGAAAACCATTGTTTCCATCATTGGCGGCGAAAGCGAAAGCCGTTCGGTAATGATTACCCCGCAAGCAGGCATGGTAGTAGTAAAAGCAATGCCCAATGAATTAAGCGCGGTGCGAGATTTTCTGGAACGCTCCGAATTGAGTGTTAAACGGCAAGTGATTCTGGAAGCGAAAATTCTGGAAGTTCGTTTGAGCGAGGGGTTTGAGGCAGGTGTGAATTGGGGCGCAATTAGCGGACAAATTGCTGCGTCAAAAAATCTTCAAGACAATTTCGCCATTAACACTGATGGGTCTGGCACGGAAGTAAATGAGTTTCGGCCCGTTAACGTTAATAGATTGTATGTGGATGCGGAAGGAAATTTGCAAAATCTGTCTATTCCTTCGCGAGAGTCAATTGGTGGCACTGTTGCCGGGTTAATTCAAGTAACAGATATTACTAAGTTGCTGTCCCTATTGGAAACGCAGGGTACAGTGCAAGTTCTTTCCAGCCCGCGAGTGTCTACTGTAAATAATCAAAAAGCGGTTATTCGCGTAGGTTCAGATGAATACTTTGTTACCGGTATTTCCAGCAACCAAACCAGTAATGCTGCAACAACTACCTCTACTCCGAATATCGAATTGTCGTCATTCTTCAGTGGGATTTCACTGGATGTTACTCCGCAAATTTCCGAGCGCGGCGAAGTTATCCTGCACATTCATCCCGTGGTTAGTGAAGTTACTGATCAACAAAAAGTATTCACTGTTGGCGATGAAGAATTCGCGCTGCCGTTGGCGCTGCGCGGTGTGCGTGAATCAGACAGCATCGTGAAAGCAGCAAACGGTCAGGTAATTGTTTTGGGCGGTTTAATGACTGAGTCCTCTAACGTTACCGATGGTAAGCGGCCGCTGTTAGGCGATATTCCCGGTGTTAATGCTTTGTTTCGTACCAAACATAAAGCTAAAGCCAAAACCGAGTTGGTAATTTTGTTGCGCCCTATCGTTGTGGGTGAAAGCACCTGGGATGCGCAACTCAATGAGGTGCAAGGCAATATGCAACGTTTGGGCGAGACCTACAGGAATAAATAGCAAACCGCGAATGTTTGCAGGCGAGGTTTCCCATGTACCGTCAACACTTCGGATTAAAGGAGCATCCGTTTTCGCTAACGCCGGATACGCAATTTTACTTCAATAGCCAAAGCCATCGCGAAGTACTGAGCACACTTTTACTGGCCCTGCGGCATAGTGAAGGCTTTATAAAAATTGTCGGTGAAGTCGGTACAGGTAAAACCCTGCTGAGCCGTAAACTATTAGCGAGTCTGGGCGAAAATTTCATCACAGCTTATATCCCCAATCCTTATTTAACACCTGACGAACTTAAATGGTTTCTAGCCGAAGAAATTGGTATTGCCTATTCACCTGAAATTCCTTCTTATCAATTATTAAAAGACATTAATTTGCGCTTGGTGGAATTGGCGCAAAAAAAGCGGCAGGTGGTATTGGTGGTGGATGAAGCCCAAGCAATGCCGCGTGAAACCATAGAAGCCTTGCGCTTGCTTACCAATCTGGAAACTGAAAAAAGCAAACTGCTACAGGTAGTACTCTTTGGTCAGCCTGAATTGGATGACTTGTTGGATCGGCCTGATTTACGTCAATTAAAGCAGCGCATCGTTTTCGCTGAGTATTTACAAACAATCCCCAAAGCCAGTTTGGTGGATTATCTGGCCTATCGTTTAAGTTCGGCCGGTTACCGTGGCGCTGCACTGTTCTCCTCTTCCTCGGTGGGGCTGTTATACAAAGCGTCAGGCGGAGTTCCGCGTTTAATTAACGTGATTGCGCATAAAGCGCTGTTGGCTGCGTATGGGCAGGGCGCGGACCGCGTGAGCCGCAAACATATGGTGCGCGCCATTATGGATACCGCCGAAAGTCGTTCATTTGGGCGGTGGCTTGCGCGGCGCGATTATTGGTTATGGCCGACCTTGGCAGCTGGCGCAGCGGCAGTGATTGTGTTGGCCCCAAGTCTGCTGGGGAGCATGTCATGAGTCTATTAAATGACATGCTGCGCGATTTATCCCACACCCAGAAAAGTGTGGAGCACGCATCGGTATCCACGTTGGAGTTACAAGACAGTGAACAGCGTGAATTGCTGAATCATTCGAGCGTGATCAAACCTGAACCTGGAAAAGTTTGGCCAAGTGTTGCGACATTTTTTTGTGTATTGCTGTTGTTGTGGGTCTGGAAGTCGGCAGTAAGCGAGGAGGGCGCCGAACGAGCGCTTGAGAGCGTTCCTGCTGATTCTGCTGCACCGTTAGTAGAGACTTCAGCAAAGTTGCCACGCGCGGTTGATGCACAGGACGCCGCTTCTCCTGGCGCTGACGCAATAAATTCCAGCGCAACATTAAATGACCGTTTGGCTTCTTTGGAAACGGCAATCACCAAACTATCCAGTGCGATGGAAGAATCCCAACACGCCGCAAATGACAGGGCTAAGGTTGTACTTGATGAAGCTGAACCTGTTGCTGCAGAAGCTTCGTCACTGCAAGCGACCGCCGTTATTGCAGAACCGGTGAACTCTGTAAGTATTCGTGATCCTTTTTTGCCTTCGCAAAATGTTGATCAGCTAAACGTGCAAAAACCTACTACTGCAGAAAAAGTTTCTTTTGCTGAAACTGACGCGAATCCACAACCCGCAAATTTGCATTTGTCGGTAACCCGCAATGCAGAATCCCAGGATCAACGGCAGGCAGAGCAAGCGCGACAACTGGTGGCGCAAGGACAATTCAGTGATGCCATTATTGCGCTGCAAGCCTTTATCGCCAAAACACAAGTGTCTCAGGAGTCTACGCGGGTATTGCTCGATATTTTTGTGGAGCAGGAAAATGTTGCCGCGATTGAGGCGCTACTGTCACACGCGGATTATTTAAATCAACTTGATAAGCAATTCTATTCTGCAAAAGTCGCAATTATTCAACAGCGCGAAGATCGTGCAATTGAATTGCTGGAGGAGCAGGCAGCCGAGGCAGAAGAGCGAGAGGCTTATCGTGCGCTGTTAGCGGGGTTATATCAACGTGCCGGAAAATACGCTGAAGCGGCAAATGCTTATCGCCGTATGCTCGGCAGCTTTGGGGAGAAACCATCTTATTGGTTGGGTTTCGCGCTCGCGCAGGATTCATTGAGCCAGCGACAAACCGCCAGGCAAGCCTATTTGCGCGTGGCAGAGTATGCGGATTTACAACCCGAAGTTCGCGCTTATATCCAGCAGCGTTTGCTTGCTTTGCAATAGCAGGAATTTTACAGAGCCTTTTATGATGAACACATTTTCACAAAAGCGTATTCGTATTGGTGATTTGTTGGTTGAAAAACAAATGATCACCGAAACCCAGTTGCAGCATGCGTTGCAAGAACAAAAGCTGACAGGGCGAAAACTGGGGGCAACGCTCGTCGAGTTGGGTTATGTCGAAGAAAACGCATTGCTCAATTTGTTGTCGGCGCAATTAAATATTCCGTTTGTGGAATTAAAGCAGTTTCGGTTTGATCGCGATCTGGTACAAAAATTACCTGAAACCAGTGCGCGCCGCTATCGTGTGATGTTATTACGTGAAGATTTTGACGGTCTGTTGTTAGGTATGGCTGACCCAACGGACATTTTCTGTCTGGATGAATTGCAGCGCATCTTACAAAAGAATTTAAAGCCGGCGGTGGTGCGCGAATCTGAATTACTGGACATTTTGGATATTGCCTACACCCGTGCCAGCGAAATTGCGACCCTGGCCGGTGAGCTGGATGAAGAGTTGCAAGAGTCCGCGGTGGATTTGGCGGACTTTGCAGTGGATGCAACGGATACTGAAGCACCGGTAGTGAAATTGCTGCAAAAAATATTTGAAGAAGCAATCAATACCAAATCCTCTGATATTCATATTGAACCCGATGAAAAAGTATTGCGTATTCGCAATCGCATCGATGGTGTTTTACTTGAGCAGGTGATGAATGAAAAACGTATCGCCTCTGCCTTGGTTGTACGTTTGAAGCTAATGTCCGGTCTGGATATTTCTGAAAAGCGCTTGCCTCAGGATGGTCGCTTCAACTTGAAAGTGAAACATCACAATATCGATGTGCGTATTTCTACGATGCCGGTGCAATTCGGCGAATCGGTGGTAATGCGTTTGCTGGATCAAACTGATGGTGTGAGGCCATTGGATGCCGTGGGGATGCCGCCCCATTTAATTGATCGGTTTCGCAAAGCCATTACCCGCCCTCACGGTTTGGTATTGGTAACCGGTCCAACGGGTAGCGGTAAAACCACAACGCTCTACGGCGCTTTATCCGAGTTGAATAAACCGGAGAAGAAAATTATTACCGTAGAGGATCCGGTTGAGTATCGCTTGCCGCGTATCAGCCAGGTGCAGTTGCATGAAAAAATTGGTTTGAACTTCGCCAGTGTATTGCGCGCAACCTTGCGGCAGGACCCCGATATTCTATTAGTGGGTGAGATTCGCGATGCGGAATCTGCTGAAATCGCGCTGCGCGCCTCGATGACTGGCCACATGGTGTTGTCGACCCTCCACACTAATGATGCGGTTACATCGGCACTACGTTTAATGGATATTGGTGTCGATGGCTATCTTGTTGCGACAGCTTTGAAGGCAATTATCGCGCAGCGTTTGGTTAGAAAAATTTGTACTAGTTGTGTTCAGCCCTACACGCCCAACCCCAATGAACAACAGTTGCTAGCTACCGTGGGCAAGGGGCGCAGTTTCGCGAACGTTACTTTTAAGCAGGGAACCGGTTGCCCGCATTGCCACAATACCGGGTATCGCGGTCGTGTCGGGGTGTTTGAAATGCTCGAACTGAATCAGCCGATGGCAGAGGCGTTGCGTATGAACGATATCAACGGGTTCACCAAAGTCGCTTATGAAACGTCGAGCTTTGTGACTCTCAGTGAGGCGGCTTTGGCGTATGCCATTGATGGAATTACCACCCTGGATGAGGTGATGGCAATCTCGGCGCAAATTGATGAAATTTAATTAGAGTTGGTGATGAAAATTCATGGCAATTTTCGAATTCAAAGGGCGTAACGCTGAAGGGCGATTAATTTCCGGGCAATTGGATGCTTCCAGTCCCGACGCGGCAGCAAGCCAGTTGTTGGGCCGGGGAATTACCCCCGTAGAAGTCAAAGCATTTATTGAAAGACTGAGCTTTTCTGAGCGGTTCGCCAGAGCGACTAACAGTGGCAAAGTAGAAGCCGTTGAGCTGATTATGTTTTGCCGGCAAATGCACACTATTTCGCGCGCAGGGATTCCGTTGGTGAAAGGTTTGCGCGGCTTATCAGCGTCCTTGCGTAATTATACGTTTCAACAGGCGCTTAACGATATTGTGGAACGTCTGGAAGCGGGTGTGGAATTATCCGTGGCGATGCGTGCCCATCCGAAAATTTTTAATAATTTATTTGTTAGTCTGGTGAATGTGGGGGAAAACTCTGGCCGGCTGGACTTGGTATTCAAACAGCTCAGTGAATACATGGAGCGTGATTTGAATACGATCAAGAGCATTAAAACTGCATTGCGTTACCCAACCTTTGTGTTGGTTGCTATCTCAATTGCGATCACCGTTATCAATATCAAGGTAATTCCGGCATTTGCTGGAATGTTTGAAAAGTTCGGTGCGCAATTACCTCTGCCAACACGAATTCTGATCGGCATTTCCGATTTTTTTGTTAATTACTGGATGTATCTATTTGCTGCAGTCGCGGGTTTGGTAGGTTGGGTTTATCACTACGTCAATACTCCCGAAGGTAGCCGCGTATGGGGGCGAAAAAAGCTGCGGGTTATTATCATTGGCGACATTATTGAGCGAGCCTCCTTAGCGCGCTATTCGCGTTCGTTTGGTTTAATGCTTAATGCTGGCCTGCCGATTAATACCGCGTTGGAGCTAAGCGCACGCGCCATCGACAATCCTTACTTGGGCGATAAAATTCGCGCAATTCGCGCGGGTATCGAGCGCGGGGAAGGGCTTTACCAAACCCATCTGGTGAGTGGCATGTTTACTCCGCTGGTATTGCAAATGATTTCCGTTGGGGAGGAGAGTGGGCAGGTGGATGCGTTGCTTGCTGAAGTCGCACTGTTTTATGAAAGTGAGGTGGAGTACGACGTTAAGCAGCTCAGTGATCGAATTGAGCCCATTATGATCGTGATCATGGCGGCATTTGTCGTCGTATTGGCGTTGGGTATTTTCTTGCCCATGTGGGACATGTACAACATCCAAAAGTGAGGCCCCATTGAGCCAGAGCGACAGCCGGCGGCGATTTGAATATTTTATTGTGGCAACCATTATTGCCATTATCGCGCTGGTAGCTTTGGATCGTTATTCCCAAACTGCCAAAAAAACGCGTATTTTGCGATTGGAAATTATATCGCATCATTTTTTGACGGCAGCAGCAAATTTTCGCAGCGAGTTTTTAATATCTAAAGTTTTGAAGAACCCTAATGATGCGAATAAAGGGTTATTAATTAATGGTAAATGGGTTTATGCATCTCCTCAAGGTTGGCCGGCATCTGTTTCTCCGGTAGTCGGAGAAACTTTTCGCCCTAAGGATGTTGATTGTTATCAGCTCTGGCAGTTGTTGCTATTAAACCCGGCGCCTATCACCCCCGCAGAATTTAGTGAAAGCACTCATGAACTTCGCGCATTTGCCCGAGCGGAGGCTTGCCGTTACTTATCGGTTGGTGAAGGTGCTTATTTTGATTATTTTCCATTAACAGGCCAATTGCTATTTTCGGTTATTAGTAATTAGTCGTTTAAATATTAATTTGCTTAGTAACTGGAATTTCCAAAGCAATTGGCTATATTTCGAATAACTGTGTGAACGCTTAACAGCCTGTTGCCGGTTGTCATGGAAGTGATTATTGGCTTCCCGAATTCCGGGAGCGATGTTTTGGTTAATTTAAATTTTTTCTGCCCGGAGCTTTAGTATGAAACAACAATCTGGTTTTACCTTAATCGAATTAATTGCAGTTATTGTGATTTTGGGAATTCTCGCTGCAACCGCACTGCCGCGTTTTATTGATTTATCTGATGCCGCTGAAGATGCAGCGTTAAATGGAGTTGCAGGTAGTTTGGGTAGTGCCATGGCTATGAATTATGCAGCAGCAGTTGCCCGGTCGGCTGGTATTACTTCGGGTACTGCCCATGTTGCTATTACTGACTGCAACCAGGTTGGCACTATATTAGTTGGAGGAATGCCCGCCGGATACACAGTTGCTTCACAGGCAATTGCAACGCTTGGTGTTACCGCTACTTGCGTCGTAACGCAAACGTCATCAACAAAAACTGCCAATTTCCAAGGCGTAGGTGCGCCATAATTGCAGGTGTACTTTGTCCAATGGCTAGTTTTATATGTTGATCAGGCAGCCCAGAGGGTTCACATTAATTGAGCTTGTTTCGGTCGTTGTATTAGTGGGAGTCCTTTCAGTTGTACTTTTTTCCCGCTTGGGAGGCGTACATACTGCCAATATTCAATCAAGCCGCGATGATGTCATCGCGGCTTTATTTTTTGCGCAGCAACAAGCCATGATGCGCAGTACGGGTAGTAATATCCGCGTAGTGCTCACCACTAATTCTGTGTCAGTCACTGAAGATGGTGCCGCTATTAATTTAGGCGGGAGTTATTACCCCTTGGCGTTACCGTCCGGGATAACGGCATCTTCGGCAACGTTTAGTTACGATAAATTAGGCAGAACTACTGCCGGAACAATCACTCTAAGTGGGAGTGGTGGAGTATCCGCAAGTATTCGGGTGGAGGCGAGTGGTTATGCCTTTGCCAACTAAAAGAACGCAAAAAAAATGGCAGTTAGGTGTGAGCCTGATTGAAATGGTTATTTTTATTGTCATCGTCAGCGTGGCGATGATTCCACTTATCAGTGCCTATCGTCAGGCGATGATGCATAACGTTGATCCACTCATTCGCATTCGCGCTGTCGAAGCGGCGCAATCCTTACTTGATGAAATTCTCGCGCTTAAATACGATGAGCAGACACCAACGGGTGGAATCCCTGCATGCTCTTCGGTGCAAGCTGGATCGGTAGCTTGTAATAATAATCCGGATTCGAACAGAAACGATGTAGATGATTATCAGGGTTGGAGCGATGTTCCTTACACCGGTTATGCGCGTAGTGTTAGGGTAACCACCAACGCTAATATCAAATTGGTAGAGGTCAGCGTAACCACGCCAACGGGTGAAACTATATTGCTAGCCGCCGAGCGAGCAAATTTCTGATGATAAATTCTCATTTTATTAAGCAGGGGAAGCAACAGAAACGGGCGTGGCATCACAGCGGCTTTACGCTGATTGAAATGGTTGCGGTTATTGTAATGTTAGCCATTCTTGCCACCATAGGCACCGGCTTCGTTGTGCAAACGACGGAGGGATATCAGCGTACCCAGTCGCGCGCATTGCTGGCCAATACAGCGCGGCAAGCATTGGAACGCATGACCCGCCAACTGCGAATGGCGTTACCTAATTCGGTGCGCGTTTTGAATGGCGGCAGTTGCATTGAATTTATGCCGATTGTTGCGGGGGGAAATTACTTTAACCCTGTGGCCGATGGAACTAACGGTGTTGCGCCAACGGCAAGCATTCCTGCTTCGCTGGTTACGGTGGATTTTGGTACAGCGCGTCATTTGGTGATAGGCGCAAATCAGCCAACAGAAATTTATGCTGCTGTAGCTGCCGCGCGCGAAACCTACAATGGTTACGCGACTAATGCATTGCAAATTGGAACGGCAAGGCAGTGGGCGCGTAACTCTATGGGGAAGCGTTATTATTTGCTGGATAATCCATTGGCGTTTTGTGTGGTGAATTCAGAGCTGCGTTTTTATGGCAATCTCACTGTTACGGATACACCACCTACGGGTGCGTTCGATATTCTTGCACGAGGAGTCACTAGTACCGCTCCTTTTAGTCTCGCTGCGGGTAGTGAAAATCGTAATACTCGCGTTGATATTGCATTAGGTATTTCCAGTAGCGGTGAAACACTCACTTACACGCAGGGGGTTTTCATTCGCAATGTCCCCTGACATTTATTTAATAAAATCACCTGCTCACCAGCGCGGTTTTTTATTGCCGTTAGCGCTGTTTATTTTGGTGGTAATGGCCGCGCTGGCGGTGACTATTTCGCGCACGGCTACACAAACACAAACGTCCAGCGTCCAGGAATTTACCAACATCCAGTCTATATACGCTGCTGAAAGCGGCGCGCAGCGCGGCATGCAAGCGTTATTTTTAAATACGACGACGCGACAAGCAACCGATGCAGCCTGCGCAAGTATGGCCATTAATCATAATTTCCCCGGCGTCAATGGGTTGCAAATATGTACCGCAACGGTGAATTGCGTTTGCCGCTATCGCGATAACACTGCTTGTAATTCCGGTTCCGCAGCAAACTATGCAACGACAGCCGCAGTAGGTGTTACAGTGAGCTTTTATACGTTAACGAGTGTCGGAGTTTGCGGTTCCCAACAATTTCGGGCGAGTCGTACAGTACAAGTCGGTTCCTTTCGGGAGCAGGAATAAATGGTTACGCGGATAAATTATTTAAAGCGTTATCGATTATTCATTACCATTGTTGTTGGTGTATTTTTATTGTCGTGTTGTTTGGGATTGCAGGCGGCGACCTATAATTTAACAAGTGGCTCTTATCCTCCGTGTAATACCAGTTGGAGCGTTTCGGGAACTACTTATACCTGTAATGGGAACGGGCGAGTAACGCTTGCTAGCGGCGATATATTAACGTCCAATACAACAATTACGATTTCTGCCGATAATGGTTTTGTACTTACCAATAACACAATTGGCAGTAGCACCAATCGTATCAATCTTGTCGCTAACTACGGCGCTATCCAATCGGGTAATACGAATACCATATACGGGAACATTACTGCTAACAGTAGTGATATCACGCTGATTAATACCTCGATTACTGGAACCGTAACGACAGGAGGAAATATTAACCTCACTGGCGGTGCGGTTACCGGAAAAATAACCAGCAGTAGCAATACGATTACTACCAATGGCACTAATTTAAGTGGTGGTGCGCAAGCGCAATCAGGTATGAGTATTACCGGTGGGACGATTGCCGGTGCTTTTGTAATGACTGCAAATAATACCGCTACATTTTCCGGCGTGACTATGACCAGTGGCAGCATTAGTGGCGCGAGTTCGGTGACTATTCAAAGTGGTAGTGTGCTGGGCTCCGGTTCCAACTCAATTACTATTAGCAGTAATAGTGGCCCGATCAATGTAAACAATTCGACTGTGTATGGAAACCTGACTGCGCCGAATTATTCGACCGTGAATATTACTAACGGCGGTGCTGTTTATGGCACTTGCGTACCCAATTCTACGCCGGCGAGCGCGTGTAATAGTGCTACTACTGTCGTGGATCACTATCGTATTTCCCTCACTAGCCCGGCAATAACCTGTGAACCGGCGGCTATTACGATCACGGCATATAACAGTTTGGGTAATACGGTTAATCCTGCTAATGGCACAACTATTACCTTAAGTACTTCGCCGGCAACAGGCGTTTGGGTTGGGGGGAATACTTTTACATTTACAGGCAGTGCGAGCGCTACAACAAAGTATTTACAACAAACATCTGCGGCAACGCTAAACATTAACGTGACTGATGGTACGCGTACTGAAAGTGCATCCTATGACCCGAGTATCAGCTTTGTTAATTCTGCTTTGCTTTTTTCTACAATTTCTACACAAACAGCGGGTGTAAGTGGTGCTTTTACTCTTCGCGCAATTCGTACCGACAATAGTACAGGCGCTTGTGTGGCGCAAATCACGGGTACACGGAATGTTGATCTAGCTTATGAATGTAGAAATCCAGTGAGCTGCGTTGTCGGGGAGAAGTTAACCATTAGTAATGGTAGTGTAGCTGTAGATATTTCTTCCAATCCGAATAACTCGGTAGTGGCCTATCA
>JACCDZ010157618.1_pt1 | contig 12315 bp, 11 predicted proteins | sample 7449551 | NCBI WGS metagenome assembly JACCDZ01 (sample SAMN15323452, study PRJNA562643) | freshwater metagenome | isolation source: river surface water | place: USA:Blue River Watershed | collected 2017-08-18
ATGATGCATTGACATCCTCAGCCACCCGTCACCGGGTTCATCTTTGTTGCACCTCGTACTTGAATCCGCCACTTTTTATAAAGCGGCAAATAAGCTTCAAACGCCTGCTGCTCGAGATTGGTCAGGGCAATTTGCTCTTGGCGAGGCTTGGTATAGGCCAGATACCAGCGGTAAGGCGTCGGAGTTTCTGTGCTCGCGGAATGATCGGAATGCGCAAAGGTCATGATGGTGCGAGTCAGCCTGAACAGCTCAATAAACAGGCTGGCTATTTTAACGCGTGTGGTTTAAACGCATAAAAATATCAGCTCAACAAAAAAACCCCGCGAAAGCGGGGTTTTGCGATTGTCGGCGGTTTAAACCACCAAAATCAATGCAACTCAGGCGATCACGAATTGGTTGCGGTCTTTGCCATCAATCCATTTAGGTGCCTTGCCACGGCCAGTCCAGGTTTGACCCGATGCAGGGTCGCGGTATTTGGCTGCAACTTTGCTTGCAGGCTTGCCCGCGGCTTTGGCACCACGGCCAGGGAAGATGTCTTGCGCAGTCAAACCAAATTCGGCCACAAGTTCGCGGACCTTGGCGACCGCATCGGAGATTTCGCGCTGGCGAGCCGCCGCAATGGCTTGCTCGAGGGCTTCACGTTGTTGCAATAATTCTTTGTAGCTTTGGGTCATGACCACTCCTGAATAAAAATAAAGAACCCTGAATATAACCGATTAAATTAAGATCTATGAGAATCAAGGGAATATCTTCATCTATTACTCAGAATGAATTATCGGTTTATTTTATTCGTCTTTTAACAATCAATTTTCCTGAGGGCAATCATCGCTTCAGAAGCCCGGGTATTACCGCCAGTTAATGCCCCCGGCTCGCCAAAATCTTGTCAATGCGTCGACCATCCAGATCGACAATTTCAAAAGACCATTCATTGACCGTAATACATTGGCCCACGACGGGCAATTGGCCCAATACATACAAAAGCAGACCCGCCAGGGTGTTATATCGGCCTTTGTCTTCGGCAGGCAAGTCCTTGATTTCCAAACGCGATTTGAGCTCATTCACCGGCATCAGACCGTCCAACAACCAGCTGCCATCGTTGCGCTGAGTCGCCCAGGCTTCGGTTTGTGTCTCGGGTTTGAGTTCACCGGTGATGGCTTCCAGCAAGTCCAGGGGGGTTAAAAGCCCTTGGACTTCACCATATTCATCAACGACAAACAGCATGCGGCTGGGTCGGTCGCGCATTTGCTCAAGCAGCTCCATCCCGGTCAGGGTTTCGGGCACAAAGTGGGCCGTCTGTGCATGGTGCTCCAGCGTTCGGTCATCATGGGCAGGCAGTGACAGCAATTGAGACACGCTGATCACGCCTTGCACATGGCCCAGGTTTTCTCGGCAAACGGGGTACCAGGAATGGTTACCTTCGCCGCGCATCTGGTTGATGCGTTCCATGGCTTGTTGCGGAGTCAAGCCGGCTTCCAGCCACTGGATGTCTCCACGTGGCGTCATCATCGAGGTCAAAGGCCTGTCATCCAGATGGAACACATTGCGCACCATCTGGTGTTCGTGTTCTTCAATCAAACCGGCGCTGACGCCCTCGGCCAGGCTGGCCGTGATTTCTTCTTCGGTGACCTCCTGGCTGCCTTTGTTGTCGATGCGCATGAGTTTGAGCATGCCTTGGGTGGACAAGGACAACAATTTGACAAAAGGCCCCGCCACTTTGGCCAGCCAGGCCATGGGCCGCGCCACCACACGGGCCACGGCCTCGGGATAGAGCTGACCAATGCGTTTGGGCACCAGTTCGCCAAAAATGATGGTGGTGAAGGTGATGATCGTGACCACAATGGCTGTGGCACTGATGCTGGACACAGGCGCACTCAAACCCCAGCCGACCAATACCTGTGCCAGCGATGCACTGAATGCCGCTTCGCCCACGATGCCGTTGAGCACGCCAATCGAGGTGATGCCCACTTGCACGGTGGACAAAAACTGCGTGGGCTCTTCCAACAGTTGGAGTGCTGCGTGAGCACCCTTATCTCCTGCCTCATCCATGACGGCCAGACGCGCTTTACGGCTGGAAGCCAGTGCCAGCTCCGACATGGCAAAGACGCCGTTGAGCAGGGTGAGGAAAACAATCAACAAAAAGTCCATGACCTCATTGTGCCAAGGATGTGTGACAGCCTCTGCGGGATCACCACGCTAGGCGATATATCAAGCGGGGCTTTGCGCTTGAGCGCACTTGACCTGCACCAGTTCGTGCGCGCCACTCGAAGCGAGTTTCAATGCACTGAGGCAACCACCCCAGACACAGCCAGTGTCAAGGGCCAGCACGTCCGGGCGATTGAGCCAGCCCAAAGTGGACCAATGGCCAAAGGCCACGGACACATGGGCCGTTTGTCTACCCGGCACGTCGAACCAGGGCACGAAACCTTCGGGCGCAGCATCTGCGCCCTCTTTGGCATGGAATTCCATCACGCCGTCTGCTGAACAAAAACGCAAGCGTGTCAGGGCATTGACGATCACGCGCAAGCGGTCTGTGCCTTGCAGGTCTTCGTGCCAAGCCTCGGGCTGGTTGCCGTACATCTGATGCAAAAAAGCCGTCAGATCATCGCTGCGCAAGACCGCCTCAAACTCGGCAGCCAAGGCCAGAGTTTTATCAGGCGTCCATGCGGGCAAGACACCGGCGTGCACCATCAGGATGCCGTGCGCAAAGATGGCCATGCGCTGTTGACGCAACCAATCGAGCATGGCTTGGCGATCCGGTGCGTGCAACAAGTCGTCGAGGGTGTCCAGCCGCTTGCTGGTGCTGGCACCTGCGGCCACGGCCAGCAAATGCAGGTCGTGGTTGCCCAGAACGCATTGCACCGACGAACCCATGGCCATCAGGCGGCGCAGCACCCCCGCCGAGTCAGGCCCCCGATTGACCAAATCGCCCAGCACGTAAAGCTGGTCGCGGCTGGGTGAAAAATCAATTTTTTGTAGCAAGCGCTCGAGCGGGGCGTCGCAACCCTGGATGTCACCAACCAAATAAGCAGACATGAATACCTCTGAATAACAGGGGCTCAGCCTGCGGGCTTGAGCAGCACCACCAAGGCCCCGGCCCCACCCTCTGCCGGTTTGGCCTGCACGAAAGCCATCACCTGATTCTTTTGCACCAGCCAGCTGTGGACCTTGGATTTGAGCACCGGCGTCTTGCCAGGCGAGCCCAGGCCTTTGCCATGCACCACACGCAGACAGCGCAAACCCTGTCGGTGGGCGTTGCGGATGAATTCGGCCAGCACCACACGGGCCTCTTCGCTGCGCAGGCCATGCAAATCAACCTCGCCCTGGATGGCCCAGTCGCCTTTGCGCAGTTTGTGCGTCACGTCGCGTCCGATGCCGGGACGGCGAAAACTGAGCGCTTCGTCGGTGTCGAGCAAAGTGCTGACGTCGAACTCGTCGCTCAGGGCATCGCGCAGCACGGCCTCTTCGTCTTTTTGACGTTGCTTGGCGACGGGCGCCACATGGGTTTTGGGGGCTGGTGCACGCTCGGTATCCGGCATGCGCTGGACGACACCCACGGCACGCACAAACAGGTTGTTTTCGGCCTCACGCTGGCGGGCAGCCGCTGCGCGTGCTGCGGCTTCAGCCTGCGCTTTTTGGTGCGCCTCGGCCAGTTGCTTCTGAACCTTCTTGAGGTCCTGGAGAGAATTGATTTTCACCGGAGGTCCTGATGGGCTGGGTCAGCAAACCGGACGCTCAAGCGCCGCGGTTGCGCATCCAGTCTGCGGTTTGGAAAAAGCTTTTGTTCAGCCGCTCGCGCAACACCGGATCCACCCCGGTCTCCTGCATGGCCTGGTCCATGCAAGCCAGCCATTGGTCGCGCTCCAGAATGCCGATCGAAAACGGCATATGGCGCATCCGCAGACGCGGGTGGCCAAAGCGCTCGATGTAATGGTCCGGGCCACCGAGCCAACCGCAGAGAAACCAAAAGAGTTTGTCGCGGGCATCTTGCAAGGTGCTGCCGTGCGCGGCGCGCAGTGCTTTGTAAGCAGGCTCCAGGTCCATCAGGTCATAAAAGCGGTCCACCAGGGCACGTACGCGGTCCTCGCCGCCGATCCATTCAAAGGGCGTGTCAAACGGTGGTTTTTCTTCGATTTGCATAGGCCTTATTGTGACGGACCATTTGTCACTCGGCCGAGTGCCGCAAAGTCTGCATGACCGGCTGGCGCAGCACGCCCGACAAACTCAGGTTGCCAGCAGCCCAAGCCAGCCCTGCGCCCAATGCGCCACCTGCGAGCGGTGCCCACAGGGGCGGGGCCCAGGCGAACTCAAACGCAAACCGTGCCAATGCCCAGCCCAGCACCAAGGCCATGGCGCTGGCCATGAAGCCCGCCAGCCAGCCCAAGCCCAGCAGTTCGGTGCGCTGCACTTGCGCCAGCAAATGGCGGCTGGCGCCCAACGCACGCATGATGGCGTATTCGCATTCACGCGCCTGGCGGCTGGCGCCCACGGCGGCCAGCAGCACCATCACGCCAGCGGCCAGCGTAAAACCAAACAAATACTCCACCGCACGGATGACCTGGTCCATCACGCGCTGCACTTGCGCCAGCGTGCTGCGCATGTCCACGCTGGTGATGTTGGGGAACTGTTTGACCAAGGCGTTGTCAAAGCCTGCGCTACCTGCAGGCGATCGAAATGCGGCCATGTAGGTCATGGGCAAATCAGGCATCTGAGCCAAGGGGAAGAGCATGAAGAAGTTGGCACGCATGGAGGCCCAATCCACCTTGCGCAGCGAAGTGATGCGCGCCTCACGCGATTGACCTGCGATGTCAAAGCGCAAGGTGTCACCCAGCTTGAGGCCCAGGGTGTCGGCAATGCCTTGCTCAACGCTCAGACCATCGGCTTCGCCGCTGACCCAACGGCCTGCTGTCAAAGGGTTGTGCGCAGGCAAGTCAGCCACGTGCGAAAGGTTGATCTCGCGATCGATCAGACGTTTGGCGCGTTCTGCTGCGAAATCATTGGGGCCGACTTCGCGCCCGTTGATGGCGACCAGTCGTCCCCGGATCATGGGGAACCAATCGGGTGACTGCACGCCTGCACGCTGGAGGCTGACCAGAAAATCGGTCGCTTGTTCGGGCTGCACATTGATCACAAAACGGTCCGGCGCGTTGGTCGGTGTGGCTTGTCGCCAACTGGCCACCAGATCGGTGCGCAAAAGCACCAGCAAGGCCAGTGCCAGCAAGCCCACCGACAAGGCACTGACCTGCACCACCGCAAACACCGGACGCGCCGCCACCTGCCGCGTGGCCAGGCGCAACCAGCGCGGTGCCTGCTCACCCGGTATGGTGCGACGCAAAAACCACAAAGCCAAAGCCGCAAGACCTGCAAACACCACCAAGGCCACAGCAAAGCCGCCCACCGTGATGAGCCCCAAGGTCATGCTGCGACTGACCATGAGCAGCGTCAGAGCAAAACCCAGCAGACCCATGCCGAGGACCAGCACAGAATGCGTTTGCAAACCCCCAAGGTCACGCCGGATGACCCGCAAGGGCGGCACCTTGGCCAGTTGCAGCACGGGCGGCAGACCAAAAGCGACCAGCAAAGTGAGCCCCATGCTCAGGCCCATGAACGCGGGCCATGCGGTCGCTGCAGGCAATTGGGTCTCCACCAAGCCCGCCAGGAGCTGCACAAAGCCCAGGTGAACGCAGTAGCCTGCGCACACGCCCACAGCACTGGCGATCAGACCTGCGCCTAAAAATTCCAGACCATAGCTCAATGTGAGTGTGCGCTGGCTTTGCCCCAGCACCCTGAGCAAGGCACAGGCATCGAGTTGTCGCTCTGCAAAACTGCGGGAGGCCAGGGCCACAGCCACAGCGCAAAGCAAGGCGGCCAACAGCGCCACAAGGTTCAAGAACTGGGATGCCCGGTCCAGGGTTTGGCGCATTTCGGGTCGACCGGTGTCAAGTGACTCGATCTGCACACCACGCACATGGCGTGCATCGATCTCGGTCTTGGCCCATTGCACAAATCGCTCAGCCTCGGTGGCCGATCCGGCCACAGCCATGCGCCATGTCACGCGGCTGGCCGGTTGAACCAGCCCTATCGAGGGCAGATCGGCGGCGTTCAGCATGACCCGGGGCGCAAAGCTCATGAAACCTGCACCGCGATCAGGCTCGCGCACAATGGTGGCGGTGATCCGCAGTTGGCGATCACCCAGGCCCAACATTTGCCCGATTTGCAAATTCAAGGCTTCGAGCACGGCTGGATCCACCCAAACCTCGCCCGCAGGCGGAATGGCAGCATGGGCTGGGGTGACCTCCAGCCGCCCGCGCAGCGGGTAACCCGATTCGACCGCCTTCAGCGCCACCAGTCGACTGGCACCGCCTTGTTCGGGCAACGCCCGCGCCATGGTCGGAAAACTCACATTGGTGTTGGTCTGCAAGCCACGTTGTCTGGCTTGCTGTGCAAAGTCGGGAGGTGAAAGCTGATCGCTGACCACCACGGCATCACCACCCAACAACTGCCGCGCATCGCGCCACAGCCCATTTTGAATACGGTCGGCCAGAAAACCCACCGCCGTGAGCGCAGCCACCGCTAAGGCGACCGACAACATCAAAAGTCGCAGCTCACCCGCCCGCAGGTCTCGCCACAACTGGCGAACGCCGAGGTTCAGTCCGTGCATCCATCCTTGCTTGTTCATGGGCTGACCTTACCGCATAACGCAATCACGGCAATGACCCACGGGATTACGGAGACTGGATCGCCACGCTTCGCTCGCGATGACGCATCTGTGTGAAGTAGGTCGGCACCTTCAGGTCCGACATTTCGCGCAGTGTCGTTCGCCATGTCGGGGCTGAAGCCGCCGACCTACCAGGACTTCCGCCTTGCAGGATGTGGCAATTCAGAATCAGCTGCCGGCCAACTCCGTTTGCCAGACCATGCGCTCGGGCGCACTGAAACACAGGAAGCGCTTGTTGGTGGCTCGACCAATGGCACACAGGCCCAAGCGCTTGGCCACATCCAGCCCCATTTGCGTGATGCCGCTGCGCGAGACCACAACCGGCACACCCATTTGCGCGGACTTGATGACCATCTCGCTGGTCAAACGACCGGTGGTGTAAAACACCTTGTCCTGGCCGCTGATGTCGTTCATCCACATCCAGCCGGCGATCGTGTCCACCGCGTTGTGGCGGCCCACGTCTTCCACAAACATCAGCATCTGGTCGTTCTGAAACAGCGCACAACCATGCACCGAGCCCGATGATTTGTAAGTCGACTCCTGCACGCGGATGGCGTTGACCAAGGCGTACAGCTGTCCTTGCGTGATGCGGGCGTCGGGCAGCACAATGTCGTCGATGTGACCCATCAGGTCACCAAACACACTGCCTTGGCCGCAGCCGGTGGTGACCACACGCTCGGCACTGCGTTGCTGAACGATCTGGGTGCCTGGACGTGTCTTGACGGCGGCCACGCCTGGCTCGCCGGTTTCGCCTTCGCCAATCGTCCAGTCCACCGTGATGGACTCGATCTGGTCGACCGAATCGATCAGGCGCTGGTTGCGCAAGAAACCCAGCACCAACAACTCGGGTTCAGCACCCAAGGTCATGAGGGTGACAAGTTCTTTTTTGTCGAGGTAAATCGTGAGGGCGCGCTCTGCCGGGATCTGCGTCTCGGACTGTTCACCGAACTCGTTGCAAACCTGCACCGTGCGTGTCAGCAAAGCGCGGGCGCGCGTCAACGCAGGTTTGGAGTGCACGAGGGGTGCTGTGAAATTGGTCAAGACTGCAGACATGGTGTGAGCCTAACGTAAAAATCCCCCGCCGGTGAGGGACGGGGGATCTGAAGCTGGGAACTCTGAGAAAAAGATCAGCCTTTTTTAGCTGGTGCGGCAGCTGGCGCAGGCGCTGCAGGGGCCACTGCGGGTGCAGCCGCTTGCTCTGCAGGCTTGTAAGCACCAGGGTCTACGCATGCAGGTGTGGCCGTGGGTGCATTGGTTTTGGCGCCGGTGGCCTTGGCTGTTTTGTAATAGTGGGCTGCGGTTTTTTCCCGGGACTTGCACAGCTGATAGTCCGCCACTTTGTTACCGTGTGCAGTTTTGGCAGCAGCTTCTGCTGCCTTGGCCTTCGCTTCATCGCTGGGTGCCGGCAGTTTCGCAAAGACGCCAAAGCTCAAGGCCAGACTGGACAAAACAAGCAGTGTTTTTTTCATAAAAGGCTCCTGTTCAAACCGAGGCTGCTTTGGCAGCAGGCGACGGCGCGGAAGTGATGACGGTCGAACGTTGAACCGGAATCTTGCCGGCCTTGATGTCGTCGTACCAGAGTTCGTGGTGCTCTTTGGCCCAAGTTTCGTCCACATAGCCGTCACGCATGGCACTGTAGGCACCGCGCATGCCGATGGTGCCCATGTAGATATGGCCCATGAACATGGTCATCATCAAGAACGTGGCCACGGCGTGCACCATGTGGCTGATCTGCATCGTGCCGCGCTCATAGACCAAGCCGGGAATGAGTTTATCCAGCACCAGGCCAGAACCGACCACGACCAGACCGAGGAAGAACACACCTGACCAGAAAAGTATCTTCTCACCAGCGTTGAAGCGGTGCGATGGCACTTCGGTGCCCGAGATCAGACCGCCGCCCTTGAGGACCCAGGTGATGTCTTCCTTGCTGGGGATGTTGTCGCGCACAAACGTGACGATGACGATCACCAGGGACACCGCGAACAACGGGCCTGCAAAGTTATGGATGTTTTTCAGCGCGTAGGTCAGCCAGCCGAACAAGGCCGTGCCGATCACGGGCAAGATGAAAAACTTGCCAAAAGCCATCACGATGCCCGAAATGGCCAACGCGCAAAAAGCGATGGCGTTGGCCCAATGGGCCGAACGCTCAAACGGTGTGAAACGCTCGATCTTGCGGCCGGTTTCCTGGCCATGCAATTCAATCGTGCCTTTGCGCCAATAGAACAACGCGATGGCACCCAGCACGATCAACAACAGCGAGCCACCATACGGGATCAGGTACTGGTTACGCACTTGACGCCAAGCTTCACCGGCATTGGTCAGACGCGAGCCGGGGTATTGCACAAACTTCTGGATCAGGTTGCCCGCTTCGGGTGCCTGACTCAAAGGCAGACTGCTGTAACCGGTCACGCCCTGCCCGACCTGGCGCCACATGGGCGCGTTGTTGCCGGGCTGGACCTGGCCGCGCTCGGCATTGGTCTGGTCTTTGTATTTGGGATCGGCATCGGCACCGGGTGCGATCTGGAAAATGTTGGCGTTTTTAACGCCAGCAGCTGCATCGGCAGCGGGTGCAGCCGCTGGGGCCACCGCCTGCGCAGCAGCGCCCAGAGCGAGCCAGCTCAGGCCCAAAGTGATGATCAAGCGACGCATGATGAACTCCTCATGCGCTCACTTGGGAGCGCGCTGGTGATCGTTCATGCCATAGTTGGCACGGGCCTTGAGGTGGTTGGACCAGCTGTCACGGTCACCGGCTGTCCAGCCAGGCGCAGTGAAAACGGCCACACCCGTGCCAGCCTGAGCAGGTTGGTCACTGCGGATGCCCATTTTGTCTTGTGGTTTTTCGCCACAAGCCGACAGGGCCATCACAGCAGCCAAAGCCGCTGCAGAAATCAAAGTGCTTCGCATGATCAGGCTCCTTGCTTGGCTTGGTTGCCGTAGGCGGTACCCCAGCCCCAGACTTCAGCGCCCTTGCCGCGCTGAATGACGCGACCGCGCAGGATGTCGGTGATCACATCGCCATCACCGGCCAGCAAGGCCTTGGTGGAGCACATCTCAGCACAAGCAGGCAACTTGCCCTCAGCCAAACGGTTGCGACCGTATTTATCGAACTCGGCCTGGCTGCCGTGCTCTTCGGGGCCACCGGCGCAGAAGGTGCATTTGTCCATCTTGCCACGCACACCAAATGTGCCTTGCCCTGGGAATTGCGGTGCGCCAAAGGGGCAGGCATACGAGCAGTAGCCGCAACCAATGCACACATCCTTGTCGTGCAGCACCACGCCTTCGTCGGTCTTGTAGAAGCAGTTGACCGGACAGACCGCCATGCAAGGGGCATCCGAGCAGTGCATGCAAGCCACCGATATGGACTTCTCACCGGGAACGCCGTCGTTCAAGGTGACCACGCGGCGGCGGTTCACACCCCAAGGGACTTCGTGTTCGTTTTTACAAGCGGTGACGCAGCCATTGCATTCGATGCAGCGCTCGGCGTCACAGATGAATTTCATTCGTGCCATCGTGTTCTCCTCAAGCCTTCTCGATGTTGCAGATGGTGGTTTTGGTCTCTTGCATCATGGTGACGCTGTCGTAACCGTAAGTGGTCGCCGTGTTCACGGCCTCGCCACGCACCACCGGGGCTGCGCCCTTGGGGTAATAAGCCAGCATGTCGGCGCCTTGCCAACGGCCCGAGAAGGGGAAAGGCATCCAGACGGTGCCGGTGTCCACGCGCTCGGTGACCAAAGCTTGCACATTCAGACGTGCGCCGGTCGCACCCAGCAACCAGACGCGGTCGCCATTGCGAATGCCACGGTCGGCTGCGGTCTTGGGGTTGATCTCAACAAAGGCTTCTTGCTGCAATTCGGCAAGCCAGGGGTTGGAGCGTGTTTCCTCGCCACCGCCTTCGTACTCGACCAGACGGCCCGAAGTCAGGATCAGCGGGAACTTTTCATGCGCCTTGTCCGCAATGTTCTTGTCCTGCACGGTCTTGTACAGGGTAGGCAGACGCCAGAAAGCTTTCTTGTCGTCGTGCGTAGGGTACTTGGCCATCAGGTCAGGACGCGTGCCATACAAAGGCTCGCGGTGCTGCGGAATCGGATCGGGGAAGTTCCAGACCACGGCACGCGCCTTGGCGTTGCCAAAGGGGTGGCAGCCGTGGTTCTTCATGAACACACGGATCATGCCGCCCGAACTGTCGGTCTTCCAGTTCTTGCCTTCGGCCTTGGCTTTTTCAGCCTCGGTCAGCTCGTCCCACCAGCCCAGCTTTTTCAGCAGGATGTGGTCCAGCTCGGGATAACCGGTGGTGATGTCGGCCCCCAGCGAATGCGAACCGTCTTCGGCCAGCAAGCTCTTGCCTTCGCGCTCCACGCCAAAATTGGCGCGGAAGTTGCCGCCGCCATCCATGACGTGTTTGGAGGTGTCATACAGATTGGACGAGCCAGGGTGCTTCATCTCGGGGGTGCCATAGCAAGGCCATGGCAGACCGAAATAGTCACCGGTGAAGTCGTAGCCGGTTTCCTTGTCCTTGCCCCCTTTGGCCTTCAAGGTCTTCACGTCGAACACATTCATGTTCTTCATGTGCGCCTTCAGGCGCTCAGGGCTTTGGCCGGTGTAGCCAATGGTCCAGACACACTTGTTGATCTCGCGCAGGATGTCTTCAGGCATGGGTTCTTCCAGGCCTTTGACTTTTTGCATCTTGTAGTTTTTGGACAGTTCGGTGGCAAAACCCAGTTTTCCGGCCAGCTGGTGCATGATCATGTGATCAGAGCGGCTCTCCCACAGCGGGTCGATGACCTTCTCGCGCCACTGCAGCGAACGGTTGGACGCGGTGCATGAACCACTGGTCTCAAACTGCGTGGCTGCAGGCAGCAGGTACACCGCACGATTGGGGTTCAGGTCTTCGGCTTTGCCGGGCATGGCGGCCATGGCAGCTGTAGCCGATGGGTAGGGATCCACCACCACCAGCAAGTCCAGCTTGTCCATGGCACGCTTCATCTCCAGACCGCGTGTCTGCGAGTTGGGCGCATGGCCCCAATAGAAGACGCCGCGCAGGTTGCTGTCCTGGTCGATCAGCTCGTTCTTTTCGAGCACACCGTCGATCCAGCGAGATACGGTGATACCGTTCTTGCCCATCATGGCGGGCGTGGCAAATTGTTTCTTGATCCACTCGAAGTCCACGCCCCAGGCGTTGGCGAAATGCTTCCACGAGCCTTCGGCCAAGCCGTAGTAGCCGGGCAGCGAATCGGGGTTAGGGCCGACGTCGGTCGCGCCTTGCACGTTGTCGTGGCCGCGGAAAATATTGGTGCCGCCACCGGACTTGCCGACGTTGCCCAGGGCCAGCTGCAGGATGCAGGAAGCACGCACCATGGCGTTGCCGATGCTGTGCTGGGTCTGGCCCATGCACCAGACGATGGTGCCCGGGCGGCTGTCGGCCAGCATCTTGGCGACCTTGGCCATCTGCGCTTCGGGCACGCCGCAGGCCTCTTCCACTTTGTCGGGTGTCCATTTGGCCATGATTTCGGCCTTGACAGCCTCCATGCCATAGACACGGTCGCTGATGTACTTTTTGTCTTCCCAGCCGTTCTTGAAGATGTGGTGCATCACCCCGAACA
>JACCDZ011122292.1_pt1 | contig 12304 bp, 15 predicted proteins | sample 7449551 | NCBI WGS metagenome assembly JACCDZ01 (sample SAMN15323452, study PRJNA562643) | freshwater metagenome | isolation source: river surface water | place: USA:Blue River Watershed | collected 2017-08-18
TGAAGATGATATACAAAATGAGATTATGAAAGAGGAGTTTGAAAAAAAAATAAATGTCATGTTATCAAAAAATGATTGGAGATATAAAAAATATAGATATTAAAGAGATACCTTTGTTTTTACTATGAAAAATATATAGCGTTTACTTATATATTTTGATTATAAGGGGGGGGCCCCCACTACTGCCCCCACACCTCCCAGCTTAGATGCGAAGATATTTGACGAATAATCTTCATCTTCGTAGGCTGTCCAGACGAATAGGTCGTGCGTCTGATAATGTTGGTGTGGGTGAGTATCATCTCACCGTTAGGAGTAAAACCGTAATAGTGGATGCGTTCATAGGTGTTAGTGCGGGTCATGGTCTTGGTTGCGGTTGGTAGCTGATATCCAAAACTGTGCTCGAAGCGTGGGATGGATTAATATTGTATAAGTTTAAAATAATAAAAAAATAATACCCATCATTTTTTTATATATTTTTACGTTAATACATAAAAAAAATGAATATAAAAAAATATATATAATCTTTAATAGTTGATAAATTAAATAAAAATGTATAAAGTTGAATCTTACGATAATCACTTTCAAGGTGAATCTGGACTCGTATGTGGTCAAATTCATAAAAGATTTAAAGAATATGTAGTGAAGACTACCGACAAAGAGGTCAAAGATGCTATTGAAAGAGCTGAAAAAGAAGATAAAGTTAAAGTCACCTATATTTTTAAACTTACTTTCGAAAACATTACAAAATATACCGATGAAGAGTTAAATCAACATTATGAAAAGAATACAAAGGAGTGGCAAGATTGGTGTAATGATGTTCTTTTATTTTTTACACATCGCTATGTTCTTTTTGGAAGTAAATTTCCGATACCTTTAATTCGTATTTAATTATTTGATTTTATAAAAAATCTTTTTACAATATAGATAAATATAAATGAATTTATATTTAACAAAGATAATTGAATTAATACTTGCTCTTGGTGTAAGAAATCTTCCTATAAATCGATATGTAACAACCATATTTGTTGTGTTTTTAGTCACTTATTATCAGACCAAGATGTTTTATTTATCAATGATGGTAAGTTTAATCACTTTATTAGGATACACTATTTATAATTATAGTTTAAATACAGAATATACTGAAAATCGATTATTAAATAATTCATTACTTATTGTTTATTTAATCGTTTTAATGTTAAGTATTCCCAATATTAAAAATATAAATAAGAATTATATAAATTATATTAACTTCACATTGATAGCTTATGTATTTATATCGTCATTTGAATATTTTGCACATAGAATAATTATGCATTGTGATGAAGAGAATAAAATATATAGAGGAATATCCTATTTAATTCCTCATCTTAAACAAACATGTAAATCACATAAAGAACATCATTTAGAAGTAAAACCAGATATGAAGATACATGAAGTGAAAGACGAAGATACACTTATTTTTAGATGGAAATTATTCGCTATGTTATTCCCTGTTATATTCATATCTTTATTATTGGCGAATAAAATAAGTAATTCAAATATTCATTTACTTACAATTATCATATTCTCATTTATTTTTTTGTTTATCATCTTTTATATGTGGAACAAGGTACATCCCCGATTTCACGATTATGATGTCAAACAATTAAATATAAAAGTAGGACCTCATGATAATGGATATTTTGATACCAGTTATTTTGAAAAATTATTATATAAAAATCATGAAGTTCATCATATACAAAAAGGAGAGAAAAAAGGAAATTATAATATTATCGTTCTTGGGGCTGATGAATGGTTTGAAAGAAATGTTAAAGTAATTGACAATATCGAATATTGTAAAACACATCAAGAAGAAGAAATTTGTAAATAAATAGAAATATTATATAATTTAACTTATAATAAAACTAATTGTTGTTTACCTTAATTTATAAATCAATGAAACTTTTATTTGATTCATATATGGATTGTATATCTCCTGTTACTTTCGTAACATCACAGTACTTTTGACTTATCTCATTATCATAAACATTTAATGACATTTGAAGAACATTTTCATTTATCTCATGAAGTCTCTTTTTTATATTCTCTGTAAAGTATGGTTTTATCATATTAAAAAGATCTCTCTTTTTAATATCTCCATCTATTTCCTGATAAAAAATATGACACATATATTGTTTTTTTTCATACATACTCTTCATTCTATCAAATTGATGACCTCTTAAATAATAATATCCACTACATATAAATGTTAATATCTTCTTCTCATCCAAAAATTGTAATAACTCTTTTTCTAAATAATCATCTTTCCATAAATCAATATTCTTCTTTTTTATCACATTTCCCTTTAATAAACATAAAAAGGCAAATGAATATGTATGTTCACTCTTTTTTATCTCTGTACTCAATTGATCATATGCATAATTATCACCCATGATATATACTTTGTGATTCCAATCTTCAATCTTCATATGTTTTAACATCTTTTTAAAGAAATTTGAATCTCTTAAAATAAATTTACTATATAATTCATCTGTATTCATCTCATTCTTTTTATATATATCATTTAATAAAAGTGCCCATGAAAAAGATTTATATAAAAGTCTATTTTCAAAATTATACCGAATACTCGGATCATCCTTTAAAAATTTACTTATTCTTGTATTATATTTATCCCAGAATTTTCTAGCATCTTCTTCATGATTCTTATGTGTACTTAATAAATGAAAAACAAGATTCTGAAAAATATCTTCTCTCTCTATATTCTCCTCACACTTCTCTATAAATCTACGAAATACCATTGTATTCGATGAATGAAAAATAAAATAATGATATATATTGTATAATTCATCAAATACCATAATATTCATTAATAAATAGACTATCTGTAAAGAATTGGAGTGTATAGCTTCACATAATAATCGATAGCGTTTTCCTGATGATAAAGCATGATGTAAATCATAACCTGGATTTTCACCTAAAAATTGCAAAAATAAATCCGTCTTATCTTCACGAATTATATTGTATAAATGTGATTCTTTGATTTTTTTACTCATCTTCTCTTCTTTATATCTATTTTTTTATTTTATATTGAATTTACGTTTATAAAAAATGTATATTACGTAAAAAAGAGAAAATTTGAAAAAAAAGAGATATAAAAAAGAAGGTATCTATAAAGATAAAAAAAACCTTTCATGCGAGACCTGACCTTGGAGAGAGACAAAAAATTCTATAAACATGAAAAATTTATGAAACATCGTATATTTCATTCAAATACCAAACATTCAAAGATATGTGAATTCCCTTTTTGTAATAAACAGGCATCCTTTGCTCCTCCTGGTAGTAAATATCTAAGATGTGGTACACATAAGAAACCCGGAGATGAAAATGTTCGTGCTAGGAAGTGTGAACATGAAGGATGTAAGATAAATCCTGCATTTGGTCCACCTGGACAAAATAAGGGTTATCGTTGTTTAAAACATAAATTGGATTCAGATATCAATGTAAAGACAAAGAAATGTGAAGTACCAGGTTGTGATATAACCGCATCCTTTGGTCCATGTGGAACTCGTCATATGTTAAGATGTTTTGAACATAAACTAAAATCAGATATGAATACCAAAAAAGGTATTGAACATGAGATTGTTGAAGATATTTCTCTTGAAGAGACATAATTAATTTTTTTATAATATAAATATTTAAAGTTTTAACTACTTTGAATATTAAAAATACAGAATGGTATATTGGTAAGAATATCATGAAAAACAAGTTGTAAATGATTATTTTTTGTTGATGTGATAAGAATATCTACACCAGGATATTTTTTATCTTCATTTCTTTTAAATGAGATTGGAGCTGAAGAAGGATAAACAATGAATGTCTTATCTAAAATTTCAACCTTATGCAAAGAAGGAGTGATTTTGATAAGAAGATTATAGGAGTGAAGATAGGATTTAGGTTTTACAAAGAAGTATATATAATTACCTACAGCAAAATTGTCAACACTAAATCCATTTTTACCATTCGTCTCGAGGTGATATCCTTTTTCACCTTCAATATCGAATTTAAATGACTCTTTTTTACCATCATACTCAATCGTACCCGACTGCATCGTCATTTTGACATTTCGACTTCTTCTTTTTGGTGGAGAAGATATCTCTTCACTCTTTCTTTTAGGTGAATGAACATATTCTTCTTCTACCTCCTCTTCTTCTTCTGAATTTTTTGTCTCATAATAAGACTCAATCTTCTTGGTTAAGCGACGTGAACGGGGGTTTCGAATCATTTTTTATTATTTATAACCCGTATTTTTTACTTGAAAAGATAAATTTATCATTTTTTATAAAAAAGAATGTGAACGTGAATGTAAACTATTCTTCACAAAAGGTAGTCTTATGAATCATATCATCAAGACCATATAGTGATGAATACATAGATTCACGAGTACGACTCATTAACTTCATTTTCTTGAATGTCATAAAATCTACTATACCAATAGGTATCTGACCAAAGACCATAGTGACTACAGAAGGAACATAAATAGACCAACAGGTTGTAGCTATGATTCCATTCAAAACTCCTTTAGGAATACCTTTTATACCATTCTTAACATAAGAATAATATACAGAAGCAGGAATGGTACCAGCTACTACGAAAGACCAAATAATCAATCCTACTTCAATTCGTCCACCACGTAATCCATAAGGTCTTTCTCCTTTATGTTTATTGATTAAATCTATAATATAGGGATTTTCCAAATCTTGAGGAAAAAGAGTCTCTCTCTTCTCCTCTCCACGTTCATCCATTAATAGATATTGGTTATTCATGTTTGTTATTGACGTTTTTATTTTAGTTTATGTGATAATAAAAAATGAAGATACTCTTTATTTATCAAATTTTTTTTAATATAAAAAAAAGAGAAGATGTTAAGGTAGAGATGAATTCTAGTGAATCTAAGAGAATAACCATATATTTACAAAAAAATATGGATTATCCTTCAGATGCTGTTGTGTTTTTTAACCGTGGAACTGTATTTGAAGATTATCGGGAAAATATTTTAGACCGATTACGAAAAAATCATATTATTCATTCTGATTATTTACAATGGATACGAAAAATGTTGTATCAGAAGAATTTATCAGAGATTATTCATAATTTAAATAAGATTGGAGACTCAGGTATCTTATATAATTCAAAAATTTCAAAAGAAGTTTATCAAAAAACGATAAATTATGCGATTTATGAGACGATTATTCAGATGGGATATCGAGAATGGAATGAATATGAGAAAAAAGAAGACAGAGAGATGTTAAATAATCCATACCACATTTTTTATATCATCGTTTATTTACAACCTGATGATATTTATACCATTACCCATAAAATTTTTCATTTTGTTATGAAAGAACCTATTAAAAATACTGTAATCTTACATAATATTCATTATAAATTATTAGTCTCTTTATATTTAATTATCATGAGTCGAGAAGATATGAAAGAGAATTTTTTTAATAATAAGGATTGTGATAAATTATATATGGAATTTAAAAGTTTAATAGAAAAATTATATAAAGAAGATATTATAAAAAATCCGATATTTTTTCGGGGTGATACAAAAAAATTAGAGATAAAAGAAGATAATATTCATTTTATGGATGAAGATGATGAAGAGGAAGAGGAGGAAGAGGAAGGGGAGGAAGAGGAGGAATTTGAAGAATGGTTTGATGAAGATATTGAAGATGAAAGAGAAGAAGAAGAGAGAGGGACTCTATCTGTTGAAGATAATAAGATATTAACCTTATATGATTTATGGATACATTCTTTTTATATACATCGTAATATGTATCTATTTATGGTATTTTTCGATATCATCATCGAACATATGAAAAAGATGAATGATGAAGATTATCAAAAAGTATATAATCTTAATACAAATACGGTAAATCTTCGATATTTAAATAATATTACCGATAATACCAATGGTCATTTTATTTATTATATTAATAAAAGTATTGAACAGAATTCTATTTATAATGATACATTTTTATATTATATATTTGAACCTTATCGATTCTTAATTACAAAAAAGAAGAATTATTCATATTACACATTGGATACATTAACTATGAAGTTTTATATTAAAAAATTCTTTGATGAAGTATTTTTTGTAAGAGATTTATGTGATTATTTAAATTTTCAAAAAGATGAAGATAGAATTATGCAGAATTTGTATCAAATTGTAAGAGATATACATTTATATGAAAGTATGATAGGTGGTTGTCGTTATTATCATTATTGGATAGATAAATTTAAAAGAGAAGAAGAAGGTAAAATACCATTAGTAAGAAATTTTTTCATTATGATATTTTTAAGATATATTGATTATAAGATGAATAAATATGGTAGATCATCTATACATTTTGATATAAAAGAGGATTATTATTCAATAAAAGTAAATAATAAAATTGTGACATTAAAAAAAGAAGATTATATGAATTTGATTGATTCATTTTTACAATCTGTCGATAAAAAGACTAGAGATTTTATTTATAATACCATGGATGATTTTTTAAATCATCAATTTAAAGAATTAAAGAAGATGGAAGAGAGAGTAGAAGAGAAGATATGTTCTATCTGTTTAGATAATACTGATGACTTTAAAGATAGAGCTATCTGTATTCATTGTAAACATCTTTTTCATGAATCATGTATCAATCAATTTTTTATAAAAAATGGTGATAATTGTCCAACATGTAGACGATATATATTATCCAGTTTTTATCTATTTTCCGAAGTAAAATATCATCTTTATACCGAGATTTTAAGCAGAAAAAACAATACCTGGAGGAATTTTATTGGTATTTAATTCTGATAAATATCTGACAAATTCATAATCATACTCATCATATATATTTCTCTGATAGTTTTCAATTGATTTTTCTTTGGTAAGAATGTAAAAATATTTACAATGTCTATCATCCGAAAAGAGAACTATCCATTTTTCGTATTTGATATCAAATATGAAATTTTTAGTAATACATTTTATCTTTCCTTTCTCTTCATCTGAAAGTTTAGATAATTCTTCTTTGGATATAGTGAAAGATTTATCATTATGATAAATCTGATATTCATGATTAACAACTTTATGTTCTTCAAATAACCAATTTATACTCTTCTCAGAAGGTACCATTTTATCTATTTATTTATTAAAAATATTCTTTATATTGATTTATAAACGTAAATAAAATAATTTTTTACGTTAATTATTATTATAAAAAAATGATGGCAATATGACTATGATTTTTTTTATATTAAGTTATAATAATCCTCAACAACCATCAGAAGCCATGTCAGACAACCTGTCGTCTTTATACCATGTTCCTGTCAACGGCTACACCGATGAGACCAACCGTATCCTCTCCAGCATTTATCGCCACCCATCTTACGATAAGACACACGATGGGTACATCCGTTTCGCGATGAACCTTCACATCAAATACACACCGGAACAGGTGGTGAAGGCCATCGGTCAGGTCGCTCGCCCTGGTACATTCATCGAGCTCACTCTTCTTTCGAAGGAGAAGGTCGGGTACGCAGTCTCAGACGAGATACGAGACCACTATGGCTCGACCTACAAGCGCCTTCGCTACTACAACCCCGATGACCATGCTCGGGTGCTGGCGAGCTTCTCCTTCTAGGCCTACGGGCCGCTTATAAAAAAACTATATTATCACAGAATGTCCTGTAATAAATTTATTGGAGACTATTCCATCATCCTTAAAATAAACTTCATATAAATTCCAATCATATTCATAATTAGACTCTATATGTATTGTATCTTCAATCATTATATGTAAAACAGACCGTTTTGTAATCACACAATATTTCGGTTTATTTAATGTTTCGAAATCTGGTTGTGTTTTTGATACAAATAATAATATTTTTTCAGGTGGTAAATAAGTAGTTGTTATCACTTCATCTTCTATATTTATTTTAAATTTACTACCCCTATATTCACTTATGATTTTGGATATCATTCTTATACTTTCTGTTTCATCATCTTCTTGTAAATCGAAATTCATTCCCAACAATTCTTTACATAAAATAATGATATTATAAATATTGGTGAATAATTCAGCTCCATCATGACGATAATATTGAAAATATGGACGGTCTGATACAAATTTCGCCCATTCCTCTCTCTCCTTTACTCCTTCACCCTCCAAATAATAATTACTATCTTTATATATTTTTGGAAAACGTTCTATATATGACTTCAAATCAGGATGAACCTCTATTAAATCATGGTTCAAATCTATGTGGTATTTACTCAAACATTCTTCATTTATCTCTTTCTCTGATGAAAAAATCATTTGGATAAATCGTAATAGACTAAATTCCATACAATCAGTGTAAACTTTACCATGATTGTTTATCTCTATACATTCTGTCGTCTCTAAAAATTTCATTCTTTTATCTATATCATTCTATTTTTTTTAAGTTCATTCATTCTCAAAAAAAATTATAATATAAAGAAATTAAAAAAAATAGAAAAAAGAATGTTAACACGAGAAGAATTTGAGAGTTTATATACAAGAGATTTTTCAAAGAATCCTCTTTATTATTTTGAAGATCAAGATTTTCATCCAACAAAATCTAGATTTCATATTCATGGATGGATTGTAAAAGTTGAATTTGACTCTCCTTCTTCCTATTTTCCAGATCCCTCTGTTGTAATAACATTGTCAACAGGAAATAAAACGAACATCTCTTTCGGTAGTAATATATCCATGGTTCAAAGTATTGATTATGCCTATTTAATACGAAATTATAAGACTTTTATTGAAAAAGGTCTTGGATTACCTCTTCCTATCGCATAATATTCTTATTTTTTAGTATTCAATTATATATTGTAAATCTATATATAATTATCATTAAAAAAAATTATGAAAATTTATTCTTTCTGTTTATCATTCATCATATCGGTTACTACTCTTGCTTTGGGAAAAATACCATGGTCTGACATAAAATAAACTTTATTATCTTTCTCTGCCATTTTACTAAGATGTTCTAGTCTCTTCATCTCAAGTAAATATTCACTCGCTTTTAAAGTGTCACCATTAAATTGTTTTGCTAGACCCTCAATCTGTTCAGCTAGACCCGAAGATGTTGCAGATAATTCATACTTCATCGCATCTGATTTATTCTTAGCAGAGATGAGTAGACCCTCCGAGTTTAAAATAGCAATCTGTTTGGCTCCTTCCGCACTACGAATATCCGCTTGTGTCTGAAGTTCATTCTCTCGTCTCGCTCTCTCCGCCTGCATCTGTTTTTCAAGTTGTCTCGCCACTTCATGATTTTGTGGTCCAAAATTCTGAATCTCCAATCTTGTCGTATTTATTCCCCAATCCAATGTTGTCTTTCCCAAAACTTTTAACATCTCATTATTAATATTATTACGATCCGCAATAATCTCATCATATTCAAATTTACCTAGGATTGAACGGAATGAACTCTCTCCTACACTCTTTACACTCATCACCGCATTTCCAATGGTAAATGCTACCTTTTCCGGATCTACCACTTTATAAAATACTGTTCCCGATACTGTCACGGGAACATTATCTTTTGTATATGCATTCTGATTATCCAATCCCACAAAATGCTCTTTTAACGATATTCTGTGTACAGCATGAAAAAAAGGCATATTTAATCGGAGACCCGGTGATAACTTAATTCTGTTTTTACCGAGAAACTCTCGGTAGGCGACTTCAGCCTGATTGATAATGGTAAAAAAACTACGTTTTTGAATATTGAACATCTCTTTTTGCCTACATATCTTTATGTGTTTTTTTTTAAGTTCAATTCATTTACGTTTTATAAATAAAGGTTTACGTAAATGATAAAAAAAATGAATTTTATCTTTTTTTTGAGTTAAAATTAGGTAATAAATATCAATATATGAGTAAATATGTATAATCCTTTTAAGAGATACGAACTTCCTACGAAGGAAGAAGTTGAGGGTGTGAATGATTTTCTTTCAAAAAATAAATATTATACTTCGGGTATACCAACAAATAAATATTTTTTGATTAAATCCTTCTATAATCCATTAATGGAGGGAACACTTTATGCGAATCGTCTAATGTATGTATTTGATAAGAAGAAAGATTTTGAGTTTAAATGCGACCAGATCATGAATTTTTCAAGATTTACCATTCAACAGAGTATGATAGAAAAAAAAGATAAACACTATAATGCGAGCGAAGCTATTCAAATCCCCATTGATGATATTGGAAAATGTAGTCAATATCATGATTTTAAGAAGAGTCTCGAAAATATGGGTTGTAAGATGTTGAGACTTGGTGAAGATAAAACAGAGATTATGATGTATCATATCAAGACCAATAGTTTATCTATTTTAGATACATATAAGTCTGAATAAGACAAAATAAATATATTTAATAATAAATGAAATCACATAATCAATTAAATACTATAAATTATAATGAATATACAAAAATGATTAAACACTGGAATCCTTATGTTGATAAATTTAATAAAACAATGGTTAAAAATAATCAATTGTATATATTAGGTCCTGAAAATGATGAAGAACTTCAATATCTCTGGAATTTTTCAATCAAATATATATCAGAAGACCATCTTATTATCTATTCAATGGAAGTCCCCTCTATCCATATAGAAATTCAACAAAATATGGGTAAAATCAATTATAAAAATGAATATGAAAATTATAGAGATATTGATTTAGTAAAATGGATGTTAGAAATCATGAAAAATATGGGATGTGAACAATGTATTTTACAAGATATTCATGATATTCCTCTTTGTTTAATATATAAATTATGGAAAGGTACAAATGTTTATGAAGATTTAGAATTTTTACCATATGACCAAAATCATAATTTACAAATGTTTGATGAAAATGTTTACCATTTACAAAAGATAACTTGGGATTCTTTTCAAATAAATAAACTTAAATGGATTGAATTTAAAGAAAAATATAGTTTTATATATCCATCACCCTTTTTAGCATTTAAAGAATTTTCTCCGAATAATAATCAAATATTTTATGATATATTATCTATGATTGATAATGAAGAATTTTTAGAAGTTAAAAATTCTATCTCAAAATGTATTTGGATATATTCATTCTTTTAAATTTTTTAACTTAAAGAAAAAAAAATAATATAAAAAAGGAAAAAAACAATATGGATATTAAAGAGTTTGATAATTTGTTAAAGGAGAATGAGAAGAAGATTGATGACAAGTTCAATAATATTATATGTATTCATAAAAGAATGAGAAATGGTAAAAAATGTAATACTTATATTCAAAATTTTCATTTAGAAAAAAAAGAAGAGAAAGAATTTTTATCTAAGATGCAGACTATCACCTGTTCATCGGGTTCTTATAAAATGTTTTCTGAGATTGATCCTGAGAATAAAGTATTTATGTTTAATGGTGACTGTATTGATATTGTTAAAGATATTTTAATGAATGAATATCATATAAAAGAAGATATGATAAAAACGACAGGAGTCACCCATTAAATTCATTTTTTATACTTTTTTTAATATAAAAAATTATATATAAAAAAATATATATAATCATGAATGATACAAGTGATGTACATGATTTTCCGGTCGAAAACCCAGGAAAATCATCTAATCTTTTCGCTCCTTTTGGAGCAAGGAAAGATGTCAAGGATATTTTAAAGGAATATCCTTTCTGTATAACCTATAAAAATGTTGATAAGAATTCAAAATCATGGATTCAACAATCGAATGTCAAAGTGTCAAATTTTCTATTATGTAAAGATATCAATGTTATTATCATCTGTATTTTACAAGCCTATATCTCTTTTTTATCGATTGAATCCGATTTTACAGGGGTAAATACAGTAGATGAATATATAAATATGTATAATAAATTACCCGATATGGATGAAAAAAAGAGAAAATATTTAACTCGACAATTACTATCACTCAAAAAAGATTATAAAGAATCGATAAAAAGACATAAAGAAAAGAATGAATTATATTTTTCAACTAAAATCTCATTCGATTTACATAACAATAAAGTGTTAACATTTGATATCTGTACAACGGGGTGTAAATATTTTTATTTTGATTATGAAAATTTACAAAAAAAATGTAATTTTAAACCTATTGGATATCATGGAAATGTGAAGACAAATTCAATATTCTTTTTTATCTTTGAAAAGATAAATGATCGAATATTATACTTTCACTTTGAGACATATAAAGATAAAATAAATGAA
>JACCDZ010477351.1_pt1 | contig 12302 bp, 10 predicted proteins | sample 7449551 | NCBI WGS metagenome assembly JACCDZ01 (sample SAMN15323452, study PRJNA562643) | freshwater metagenome | isolation source: river surface water | place: USA:Blue River Watershed | collected 2017-08-18
AGGCCGGCCGGGCCGCCGCCGACGATCACCACGTCGTACTCCATGGCCTCCCGGGGGCCGAACTGCGCCAGGATCTCTTCGTTTGTCATGTTGTCTCTCGGATAATGGAAATCAGAGCGGCGGCCGCGGTCGGGGCCCGCCAGGGATCCGTTGCATTCTAGGGTGCCCGGCGTACCCGCCCGGCCCGCCGTTGTCGCCGCCTTGCCAGTCCCTCTTGATCCTCTTGTCCCGCGCAGTCCCCGTTCGCACCTCTTTCGCACCCACAAACGCAGGAGCCCATAAAAATGGCCTACACCCTTGACCTCTCGGGCCGCGTCGCCCTCGTCACCGGCGCCTCCAGCGGCCTGGGCGCCCAGGCGGCCCGCGTGCTGGCCCGCGCCGGCGCCGCCGTGGTGCTGTGCGCCCGCCGCATCGAGCGCCTGAAGGACCTGCGCGCCCAGATCGAGGGCGAGGGCGGCGACGCCCACGTGATCGCGATGGACGTGACCGACGTGGTGAGCATCCGCGCCGCCGTCGCCCATGCCGAGACCGAGGTGGGCTCGATCGACATCCTGGTCAATTGCTCCGGCGTCGGCCTCACCCGCAAGCTGCAGGACGTGAGCGAGGAGGACTTCGACTACGTCATGAACACCAACCTGCGCGGCAACTTCTTCGTCGCCCAGGAGGTGGCCAAGCGCATGCTGGCCCGCGCCAGGGGCGCGGCGCCGGGCACCTACACCGGCGGCCGCATCATCAACATCGCCTCGGTGCTGGGCCTGCGGCCGGTGCCCCAGGTGGGCGTCTACGCCATGAGCAAGGCGGCCATCGTCCACATGACCCGCGCCATGGCGCTCGAGTGGGGGCGCTACGGCATCAACGTCAACGCCATCTGCCCCGGCTACATCGACACCGAGATCAACCACGAGCACTGGCAGACCGAGGCCGGCCAGAAGCTGGTGCAGATGCTGCCCCGCAAGCGCGTCGGCCACCCGCAGGACCTGGACGCCCTCGTGGTCATGCTGGCCAGCGGCGAGGGGCACTTCGTCAACGGCGCGGTGATCGCCGCCGACGACGGCTTCAGCGCCTGATGCTTCGCGGCATCCTGGCGGGCCTGGCCGCCGGTGCCCTGTGGGGGCTCGTGTTCGTGGTGCCGGCCTGGCTGCCGCATTGGCCGCCGGTGGACCTGGCGGTGGGCCGCATGGCGGCCTATGCGGGGGTGTCGTTGGGCGTGTTGCTCTTCGCACAGTTGCGGCGATCGGGTCTGTCCCGGGTCGCCGCCGCCAAGCGCGAGGCGTGCGCTGCCGCAGTGGCAGCGGCTCCCGGGCATGAGAACGATCCCGAGCGGGGGCGCACCGCTCTGTGGCCGAACCCGCGCCAGGCCCTGGCCGCCTTCGTGCAGAGCCTCCTGGGCTTCTGGGGCTACTACGCGCTGCTGGTGCTGGCCCTGAGCGATGCCGGCCCCGAGGTGCCGACCCTGATCATCGGCACCATCCCCCTGTGGGTCATGGTCCTGGGCAAGCCGGGGCACCTGCGCTGGCGGGCGCTGCTGCCCGGCCTCGTCCTCACCGCGGCGGGACTGGGTCTCATGACACATGCGGTGCTTGATGCAGGAAGCCTGGTGCCCGCGCCCGCCTTCTGGCGCGGCGTGGCGCTGGCGCTGCTGGCGATGGCCTCCTGGACCGCCTTCGCCCTGCTCAATTCCGCCTGGCTGCGCCGCCACCCGGAGGTGTCGACCACCGCCTGGGCCAACTGGCTGGGCCTGGCCACCGGCGTGGGCACGCTGGGCCTGTGGGCAGTCGCAGGCAGCCCGGTGCGCGAGATCCTGGCGCGCCCCGACCTGGGCACCTGGCTTGCGCTCTGCGGGGCCACCGGCTTCGGCGCGGCCTGGGTCGCCACCATTCTCTGGAACCAGGCGAGCCGGCGGCTCTCGGCCAGCCTGTGCGGGCAACTGATCGTGAGCGAGACCCTGTTCGCGCTGCTGTACGCTTTCCTGCTCGAAGGCCGCTGGCCCACCCCCGCCCAGGCACTGGCCGCCGGCCTGTTCACCTTGGGCATCCTGGCATCCATCAAGGCGCAACGATGAAGATCGAGATCCCCGAGCACAAGAAGCTGGTCCACGAGATGCGTTTCCAGGTCCGCTGGGGCGACATGGACGTCATGGGCCACATGAACAACACCCTGTACTTCCGCTACCTCGAGAGCGCGCGCATGGAGTGGTTTCACTCCATCGGCGTTGCGGGCGACCCCAGCGTGCCCGGGCCGGTGCTGGCCAATGCCTTCTGCAATTTCTACAAGCAGCTGGCCTTCCCCGACGAGGTGCTGCTGCAGTTGTACGTCTCCAACCCGGGCCGCAGCTCCTTCGACACCTGGGGTCTGATGACCCGCATCGCTGACCCCGAGGTGCTCTGTGCGGCAGGCGGGGGCACCATGGTCTGGGCGGATGTGCAGGTGGGCAAGGCGGTGCCCTTGCCGGACTGGGTGCGCGACCTCATCGGCTGAGCTTCAGACTCCGCCGCAAGGGTCTGCTGGCGAGGGACTGAGAGGGGGCGTGGGCCCGCTGCACGTTCAGGCGAAGGGGTTACTCATGGCGGTCCCGCCCGCCCCCCGGGCGGGGTGTTCCTCCCCCTTCCCCTACCGCCATGCTCAACTGTCTTCAAAGGTTGTTTGGTCGCGCGCCTGCTGCGGCCGACGCCCATGTCCCTGAACCTGTCCCTGCACCTGCACCTGCCGCCATGCCCCCTGATGCCGTTGCCTTGACGGTCAGGCCGGCAGGCTCGCCACCGGTGTCCCGCGCGGCAGCGCCATCGGCCGTGGCGCCCGGCCTCGTCGCACGAGGCCCTGCGGCCCTTCCTTCCGCATCGGCGGCTGTCGGACCGGTGCCAGGCCCGAGGCGCGTGCCCGTCGCCGTCGCGTCCGGAGGTCCTGTCGAGCTGAAGTCGCGCGCGTCGCACATACCCCCACGGCTGGCGTGGGGGGAGCCCGACGAACCCGGCCAAGGTCCTGCGCGGGCCGGGCACCGGGCCGTGGATTCGAAGGCGCTGAGCGCCTGGCGCCCCGCCTCTCAGACAGCCCCGTTGCCCCCGAGGCCCCTGCAGCCCCCGCCCCACTTCGTGGCGTACTGGGCTGCCCTGGACAAGGCCTACCAGGCCGTGGCGGACGGCGCGCCAGATGTGCCAAGCGAATACTTGTCCTTCCGACGCGCTTTTGGGGTCTACCAGGCGGTGACCGCTTTCCAGCGACAGCAGCAGGGCGACGCGACGTCTCGTGAGCCCCTGATGAGGGCCACGGCCCAATGGCTGGCCTCGGCCGTCTCGGACCTGGAAGGCGCGCAGTTTCCGGTCGAGGACTTTGCGCGGGTCTTCGCGAGCACCCTCGGCGGGCGCGAGATGGGACCGTCTTCCCTCGACGCCTTTCTTGAGCATCTTGCCCCTGTCGACCGGCCAGGGCCCCGGGGCGGGGCGCAGTGGCCAATCATCACCGGCCTGCTGAGGGAGATGACCGGTTGCTGGCCGCAGCTGTACCAGCCCGGCGCAGGTCATGCCTGGCTGTACCAGAACGCCCAGATGCTCGCCAGCCGGAGTTTGGGTCTGCCGGCCCTGGCGGCTTGCCTCGCCATGATCCGGGTGGATTGGCAGTTTGAGGGGGGGCAGTCCGAAGAGGAAAGGCCGGCAGACTTCCTGGGCCAGGCCATCCAGATACGGGTGCCCCAGGCCTCTGCCTCGGCGCTGAGGGAGGGGGCTGCGGCCATCGTCTGGGCCCTGGCCAACCTGGGTCGCCGGGACCAGGCCCTGACCGCGTGCCTGCACGCCCTGCACCCGCTGGTCCGGGGCGCCTGCCTGCGCCCGGAGTCCTACCTGCCCGGCGCGGTCCTGCGGGGCGCCCTGGATGAGCTCGTCACCATCGTGCTCACCCGGGGCTATCTCCCCGTCTGGGCCGCGTCGGTGGTCGATCGTTTCCAGTCGCGCACGAAAGAAATGACGAACCTGCAGCGAAGCATTCTCGGCGCCAGCATGGATGTGCCACTGGCCAGGCTGCAGACGGTTTCGGGGGAGGCCAGGGCCACATCCTCCTGGCTGCGGGCTTTCATTCACGACTGCGAGAGCCTGCGGGCTGCGTGCATGAGGCCGAGCCTGGCCAGCCCGCCCAGCCAGGTCCTGTCCGTGGCGCCCGGCAGCGCGCGCGGCGAGGATCCGCTGCTGCAGATCGTCCGGCGATGCGCGACCGAGGCGCGCTACGACGCCGATGCCCACCTCGACGCCCTGGAGGGGCTGGAGGGCGTCGACCCGGTGACGGCCGTGTGCGACCTCATGCCCTGGATGGGGCCGGACATCGGTCTTGCGCAGTGGGCGCGGATCCGCACCAAGGTGCTGCGCCTGCAGCAGTCCCGGCATGCGGCCGGGGAGCCCGACGGTCTTGTGGACGAACAGCCCGGGTTGCCTGCCGGGGCAGCGCCTGCGGACGCCTGGTCTCGGGCGGCGCTTCGTGCCGCCGCCGGCGACATGGTGCGGGTGGTCACGGCTTACGGGCGGGCGATCGGCCTGTACCTGTCCGATGCCCAGCGGGCTGACATGCACAAGGGCCATGCGAACAAGGCCCGGGAGGATGCCGTGCTGGCGTCGGAGTACCGCTTCTGGTCCGATGCGATCCAGGCCGAACGCCCGCTCCGGCCAGGCCCGGCGGAAGGCGCTGCCGGCGTCCCGCAGTCCCTGCAGGCTTGGGCCGGGCCGTTGCTCTCACGCGTGCAGGAGCTGCGGAGCGCGCTGGTGGGCTGGCACTAAGTTCCGATCACTTCCCGCGCGGCACCCGACCCAGCAGATAGAACTCGGGGTTGGGCATCATGCTGGTCACATTGGCCATGCGGTTGGACAGGCCGAAGAAGGCGGTGATGGCGGTGATGTCCCAGGCGTCCTCGTCGTCGAAGCCGTGGGCCTTGAGCGCGTCGAAGTCGGTGTCCTCGACCTGGTCGGCATGCAGACAGACTTTCATCGCGAAGTCGAGCATGGCGCGCTGGCGCGGGGTGATGTCGGCCTTGCGGTAGTTGACCGCCACCTGGTCGGCCACCAGCGGCTTCTTCTCGTAGATGCGCAGGATGGCGCCATGGGCCACCACGCAGTAGAGGCAGTTGTTGGCGGCGCTGGTCGTGGTGACGATCATCTCCCGATCGCCCTTGGTGAGGTTGCCGCCCTCCTTGAGCATCAGCGCGTCGTGGTAGGCGAAGAAGGCCCGCCACTCGGCCGGCCGGCGCGCCAGCGCCAGGAACACGTTCGGGATGAAGCCGCTTTTTTCCTGCACCTCGAGGATGCGGGCGCGGATGTCTTCGGGCAGGTCGGCCAGTTCGGCCAGCGGGTAGCGGACGCTCATGGGTGTCTCCGGGTGTGTCTGCTGCAAGGGTAGCGCACCCGACTGACGGCACGGACCGCCGGGCGAACGCCTCGTCCTGCTTCCCCCTGGCGTTGCCCCTTTCGTTCTCCCGCGTCATTGCTGCTCGACCGTGAACCCGGCGTCGAGGCGGGTGACCCACGGCCGGCCCTTCGCCCCCCCCACCAGCCTGTCCTGCGGTCCGACCTTGCGGCGGGCCTTCCCTCATCCATGGAGACTCCCTTGCAGACCAGCCTTCGCCCGTTCGCCCGTCAACCGGGCCCTCCCGGCCTTCCCGGGGCCTCGTCCTCCGGCGCGGACTCCCCCAGCCCATCCACCGCCACCTCCGAGGCTTCGGAAGCCACGACCGCTTCAGGCGGCGCGGACGCGGCCAGCGTATCGGCCATTGCCACACGTTCCGCGCCGGCCAGCCCGTCCGGGACCGACGTTCGCACGGTGGCCACGATGACCTCGAGCCAATCCATGTCCACCTTGCCTGCGGCGTCGGCCCTGCGCGAGCAGGCGAGGGCGGCTCGTGCACACAGCCCCGTCCGCGACCGGAAGGTGGCAGAGGCCGGCGAGGGCGCTGCCGTTGGCTCGCAGGGGCAGACGCCGGATTCGAAGCACACGGCGTCTGCCGCAAGCGAGGTGGCCGTGTCCCTGGCCCGTCGCGAGGTCCCGCGTCCCCTGACGCAGGCCCTGGACCGCTTCGGCGCCCACTATCGCCACCCGGATCCGTCCCGCCGTGACGAGGAGGCCCACCAGCGTGACAAGGTGGGGCTTGGCGAGGCGGCGAATGAATTCGTGAAGGGGCTGCCCCCGCGCGAGAAGCGGGACACGCGGCTCGCCGAGGCGGTTCTGGACTGGCTGGCCGGGCAACTGCAGGACGGGCGGATCCACTTGCCCTGGCTGCGCAAGCTGTGCCGGGACATCACGAATTCAATGCAAGCGCAGGGCCTGCACCCCGACGACCTGGCCGGAGAGCTCCCGGCCTCTCTGAAGAAGCTGTGCGCCGGCCACGCCTGGCTCGAGCGCGACATCGTGGGCGGGTGGGTGGATGCGCTGGTCGATGTCCACCTGCACGACATCTTCACCGGGACGGATGACTGGACGCTCGCCCGGTCCCACCTCCTCATGCAGGCGGACAGGTCGCTCTGGCGGCCGCCGCTGGCGACCGCGCTCGGGCGTGCCCGCTTCGACCACATCGCCAGCACCCGCGAGCTGGGCGTTGCGATGGACCTCATGGGGCAATGCATCGTCGAGCGCGTGCCTCATGCCACCCCCGAGGACCTGCGCGAGGTGGCTGCGGACATCACCCGCGAAGCGCAGATGGTCAAGGCGACCAACGGCGGGCTCACCCGCTGGCGATGTGCCCTGGAGCCCTATTTCCGCGGCAGTCTGGCCCATTCAAAGCCGGAGGCCTCGGTGGGCGTGGTGGACGGCGTGCTGCAGGCCGTGCGCGAACGCAGGCTGCTGCGGGAAGCGGGCCAGGACGAAGCGCGACTCCTCAACCTCGACGACGTCACCGCCACCTTCATGGCCTGGGTGGCCGATGCCCCCGCGGAGCAACGGGCGCGTGTGCACATGGCGCTGGCCTGGGGCCTGACCCATGTGGGCAAGGGGGCTGCGCCCGCCGACAAGGCGTCGGACCCCGAGTGAGCCCCAGGGCCGTTGCAGGCGGCCCAGGCGGCTCACCTGCGCCCGACCTCGGAACGCCGGTCCTCGTGACCGGCTTTTTTCTTGGCGAACGCGGTCCGCTCAAGTCCTGCCGGTTCGGTGCCGAAAAGCAGGGTTCCGACCCTGCTCCAAGAACCGAGGCTTGCGTGAACGCCCTGCGAAAAATCAATATCGGCCCGCGCCTGGCGCTGGGCTTTGCCCTTGTCGTGCTGCTCCTGATCGCCGTGGCGGCGGTGGGCCTGATCCAGATCCAGGCCGTCAACCACGGCCTCGAGACGCTGGTGACCGACCGCTACGCCAAGGTCGAACTGGTCAACGAAATCCAGAAGGACTTTCTGCAGCAGGGTGTTCGCATTCGCAACGTCGTGGTGTTGACCGACGACAAGGACATCGAGGCCGAACTCACGGCCATGGAGGCGACCATCGTTCGCATCACCGCCGGCATGGACAAGCTCAAAGCCAGCATCTACACGCCTGAGGGCCAGGCCTTGCTGGCGTCGTCGGCCGAGGCGCGGGCGCGCTTCCTGGCGGCGCGCAAGCAGCTGGTCAAGCTGGTGCTGGACCGGCAAGCGGCGGAAGCCCGCCAGTACCTGGCGCAGGTGGTGCGGCCCGCCCACACGGCCTATTACGACGCGCTCTCCCGCCTGAACGATCGACAGACCCGCCGCATGGGGGAGGCCGTGCAGAAGGCTGCGGCGCTGGTGCAGCGCGCGACGCTGGTCATCACCGCCTTGTCGGTCGTGGCGGTGCTGTCGGCCGTGGCACTGGCCCTGTTCCTGGGTCGCTCGATCACCCGCCCGCTGGCGCAGGCGGTGAAGGTGGCCGAGACGGTGGCCGAGGGCGACCTCAGCGCGCGCATCGTGGCGGACGCTCGTGACGAGCCCGGTCGCCTGCTGGCCACCCTGGCCCGCATGAACGAACACCTGGCGCAGCTGGTGGGGCAGGTCCGCCAAAGCAGCAGCAACATCGCCACCGGGGCCAGCCAGATCGCCACCGGCAATCAGGACCTGAGCCAGCGCACCGAGGAACAGGCGGCCAATCTGGAGCAGACCGCCGCGTCGATGGACGAACTCACCTCCACGGTGAGCGCCAATGCCGAGACCGCCCGCAATGCCAGCGAGCTGGCGACCACGGCCAGCACTGTGGCCCGCCAGGGCGGGGCGGTGGTGGGGCAGGTGGTGGACACCATGCGCACCATCAGCGAGGCCAGCCGCAAGATCAGCGACATCACCGGCGTGATCGATGCCATCGCCTTCCAGACCAACATCCTGGCCCTCAATGCGGCGGTGGAGGCCGCGCGGGCCGGCGAGCAGGGCCGCGGCTTCGCGGTGGTGGCCGCCGAGGTGCGGACCCTGGCGCAGCGCTCGGCGACGGCCGCCAAGGAGATCAAGGCGCTGATCACCGACAGCGTGGAAAAGGTCGATGCCGGCAGCCGCCATGTGGGCGAGGCCGGGCGCACCATGGACGACATCGTTTCCCAGGTCGGCCGCGTGAGCGACCTGATCGGCCAGATCAGTGTGGCGACGCAGGAGCAGACCCGCGGCCTGTCGCAGGTGGGCGATGCGGTCGGTCAGCTCGATCAGGTCACGCAGCAGAACGCGGCACTGGTCGAAGAGAGCGCCGCCGCCGCCGAGAGTCTCAATCACCAGGCCGAGCAGTTGGTCAGCGCGGTGAGCGCGTTCCGGCTGGCGTGAGGGCGGTATTGACTGACAGCCGCGCTGAAGTTCGTCCTTCCCTTGCGCGACCGAGGGTCATCGCTCCGCTCTTTGTTTCGTCCAGCCACACGGCGATTCGCCCGGGCATGGCGCTCAACCCGCCTCACTGCGAAGCCTTCAACTTGACGACACAGGAACCATCTCCCTGAACCCGAAACACGGCGGGGGCACCAAGGCCGGTCGATGAAGCCGCAGGACGCGGCTGTCGATCCCTTCCCCATCTCTGGAGATTCCTGTGCAAGGCACCACCTCGTCCATCGCACGCCGAGCCAGCCTGAGCGTCGCTGTGCCCCCGGCTGCGGACTCGTCCGGCCAGCCCGATGGCGCCTCGGCCTCTTCTGGCGTTGCCAGCGCGTCGGCCTCTACTTCCCGCTCTGTGGCCACGGATTCGCCAGAGGTGGCTTCCCGGTCTGTCGTCGCGCTGAGTTCAGGCGTGGCCCCGCCCAGCGCGCCTGCGGCGTCGACCACCCGCACAGAGGTTGATTCACCCCGTCCGCAGAGCGTGGCTCGTGATCGGAAGGTCGAGCAGGTAGACCCGGGCGTGACGCTCAGCCCACCGGCCAAGGTGGTGGACGCCAAGCACGCAGCAGTGGCGGTCCAGGCGATCGCCTTGTCTCCAGCCAGCCACCGAGCCTTGGGTGTATTGGCACAGGCCCTGGACGATTTCATGGGTTGTTACTCTATTGTTGGGTTAGCCAAGAAAACCAGCCCCGAGTACGTGGCTGCCCAGGCTGCGCTCAAGCAAGCCGCCACCGCTTTCCAGGACAGCATCGATTCGCGCTCGTCGCGTCAGGTCGCGCTTGCCGATGCGATCTTCAAGTTGCTGTTGGACGGTTTGCGCCACGGAAAGATTCATGTCCCCTTGGCGATGCCGCGGATCGCCAGGGATACTTCGCTATGCCTTGCGTTGACGGACGCGTTGATAGACCGCCTGACCCCTGCTGTCGCGCAGGCATTGCAGTCGCTGTGGAAGCGGGGCGACCGCGAGTACGAGACCAACATCTTTTTGGGTTTGGTGGACGCGTCGATGACGCTTGACCTCGGCGCATCCTTCACAACCCACGACCATTCAGAGGACACGCTAGCGCGTTTGTCTCATTTGGCATACCTGTCTGTTGAACGGCCTGCCCTCGCGCCAGCGCTCGCAGAAGCCCGATTCAGTCGCCAGGCTACTACACGGGACCTCGGGCATGGCATGGATCGCCTGGGGCAAATGATCGTCAAGCGAGCAGCTGTTGCCGACGCGGTGGCGTTGGGTTTGGTGGCCATGAAACTTGTCGCTCAAATCGAGATGAGCATCGCCAGAAAAGATGGTCGCGCCTGGTTGAAATATGCCCTGGAGCCCTATTTCCGCGGCAGCCTGGCCAATCGTGACTTGAGGGCGCCGGCGGCACTGATAAGAGGCGTCCTGACGGGTATAGACCGTGGCAGGATGGAGCAGGAGATCAGGCAGTCCACTGTTTCGTCTCTAGCGACCGATCCGGACAACCGACTCAATCTCGACGACATGGCTACCACCTTCATGCAATGGGCGTCCGAGGCCCCCCACAGGCGGCAGATGGTGAGCAACGCGTTGGGGCTTGCTCTTCACAATTTCGGTAATTGCCTTCCGCCTGGACCGGACGTTGATGGCATTCCATGGGCTGAGGGCGAATAGGCCCTAAACCCCCGCCATCAGCTTGTGGACCAGGTCGGCCGTCGTGCTGGCCTGGTACTTGCGCATGAGGCGCGCGCGATAGATCTCCACGGTGCGGTGGCTGATCGCAAGCGACTTGCCGATCTCCTTGGAAGTGAGGCCGTCCAGCAGACGCGCCGCCACCTCGCGCTCGCGGGGCGTGAGTTCGGCCTTCACCGGCCGCTGCGCGCTCAGGTCCTCGAAGGACCAGATGCCGGCCTCGTGCGGCGAGTCGCGGTTGATGGCGCGGCCGCTCACATGGCACCAGAACAGGTCGCCGTCAGCGCGCTTCATGATGCGGTCGTCGGCATAGCGGCCGCGTGTGTTCAGGATGGGCGCGATACGCGCGCCCAGGCGCTCGTACTCGTCGGCGCTGGGGTAGAGCACCTGGAAGGATTCGCCGATCAAGGCCTCGCGCGGGGCGGCGAACATTTCGCACAGCAGCGCGTTGCAGTCGACGATGCGCCGGTTGCGCGAGAGGCACAGGCCCACCGGCGCGAGCTCGAAGGCGAGGCGGTAGTCGATGTCCATGGTGCTGCTCCTGGTTCCGCTGGCCGTCGTGACGCTCACTCCGCACGCCCACCCGGTAGTCCAATTTAGGGAGTACTACGTATCTGGATAGGTAGTATCGTACGCGCTGGCCGCCCCGGTTCCGCGGGGCCGCTCCCTTTTCCCTCCAGGAGATCCTTCCCGTGAACAAGGTCTACCCCTCTGCGGCCGCGGCGCTCGACGGTGTCGTGCGCGACGGCCAGCTGATCGCCGTCGGCGGCTTTGGTCTGTGCGGCATTCCCGAGGCCCTGATCGACGCGTTGCGTGACAGCGGCGCGCAGAACCTCACCGCCATTTCCAACAACGCCGGTGTCGACGGCTTTGGTCTGGGCAAGCTGCTCGAGACCCGGCAGATCAAGAAGATGATTGCCAGCTACGTGGGCGAGAACAAGGAGTTCGAGCGCCAGTTCCTGGCCGGCGAGCTCGAGCTCGAGTTCACACCGCAAGGCACGCTGGCCGAGAAGCTGCGCGCCGGCGGCGCCGGCATCCCGGCCTTCTTCACCAAGACCGGCGTCGGCACCCAGGTGGCCGAGGGCAAGGAGCTGCGCGAGTTCGGCGGCGAGACCTATGTGATGGAGCACGCCCTGGTGCCCGACGTCGCGCTGGTCAAGGCCGATGTGGCCGACCGCTCGGGCAACCTGCGCTTCAACCTCACCGCGCGCAACTTCAACCCCGCGGCCGCCACCGCCGGCAAGATCTGCATCGTCGAAGTGGAGCGCATCGTCGCCACTGGCGAGCTCGCGCCCGACGACATCCACCTGCCCGGCATCTACGTGCACCGCATCGTGCTCAATGCCACCCCCGAAAAGCGCATCGAAAAGCGCACCATCCGCGAACGCAAGTAAGGAGACCGACATGCCCTGGACCCAAGACCAGATGGCCGCGCGCGCGGCTTCGGAGCTGCAGGACGGCTTCTACGTGAACCTCGGCATCGGCATCCCGACGCTGGTGGCCAACCATGTGCCCGACCACATCGAGGTCTGGCTGCAAAGCGAGAACGGCATGCTGGGCATCGGCCCCTTCCCGTACGAGGACGAGGTCGACGCCGACCTGATCAACGCCGGCAAGCAGACCGTCACCACGATCAAGGGCTCGGCCATCTTCGGCAGCGACCAGTCCTTCGCCATGATCCGCGGCGGCAAGATCAACCTGTCCATCCTGGGCGCCATGCAGGTCAGCGAGCAAGGCGACCTGGCCAACTGGATGATCCCCGGCAAGATGGTCAAGGGCATGGGCGGCGCCATGGACCTGGTGGCCGGCGTCAAGCGCGTGATCGTGCTGATGGAGCACGTCGCGAAGAAGAAGGACGGCACCGAGGACCTCAAGATCCTGCCCCAGTGCACGCTGCC
>JACCDZ010033978.1_pt1 | contig 12299 bp, 15 predicted proteins | sample 7449551 | NCBI WGS metagenome assembly JACCDZ01 (sample SAMN15323452, study PRJNA562643) | freshwater metagenome | isolation source: river surface water | place: USA:Blue River Watershed | collected 2017-08-18
CTTCAATAATAAAGCCTAACGCCTTGTAATTCAACACTTATTGAGCTTATTTAAGGACTTGAAAGACTTCTTTTGCGGCTTCAATCGTTTGATGAATATCCTCATCCGTGTGGGCGTTCGACACAAAGCCCGCCTCAAATGCGGATGGGCCAAAGTAGAAGCCAGACGTGAGCATGTGATGGAAGAATTGATTGAACTCATCTTTATTGCTTTTCATGATCTCATCAAAGCTTGTGGGAGCCCTTTCGCTGAAATAAATACCGAACATACCGCCGACAGATTGCGCACTGAATTTTACATGCAAGTCATGTGCGGCTTTTGTTAAACCATCCACGAGTAATTTGGTTTTTTTGGTTAATTCTTCATAGAAATTTGGAGCCTGAATTAACTTCAAAGTAGCTAAGCCTGCCGCTACTGCCACAGGGTTTCCAGACAATGTGCCTGCTTGATATACCGGGCCTAAGGGCGCTAAACATTGCATGATATCGCGTCGTCCACCAAAAGCCCCCACCGGCAAACCGCCACCAATGACTTTACCTAAAGTCGTTAAATCAGGGGTAATGTTATACAACGCTTGAGCCCCGCCTAGATGCACTCTAAAGCCTGTCATTACTTCATCAAAAATAAGCACAGCACCATGTTTGGTACATAACTCACGAAGTGTTTTTAAGAATTCGATTGTAGGAATAATAAGATTCATATTGCCCACCACAGGCTCAATAATCACGGTCGCAATGGTGTCGCCTTTTTCTTTAAATAAATTTTTTAATGCTTCCACATCGTTATAAGGGAGTGTGAGTGTATGTTTCGCGACATCTTCTGGAACGCCTGCGGAACTTGGTTCTCCGAAGGTTAAGAGTCCTGAACCTGCTTTCACTAATAATGCATCGGCATGACCATGATAACAGCCTTCAAATTTAACCAGCGTGTCGCGCTTCGTAAATCCCCGTGCAACTCGAATCGCACTCATGGTGGCTTCGGTACCTGAACTTACCAATCGCACCTGTTCAATACTGGGCATGAGTTTCACAAGTAGCTCCGCCATTTCGAGCTCGCGTTTTGTGGGTGCACCAAAAGACAAACTATCAAATGAGGCTTCTTGAACCGCTTTAAGCACCTGAGGGTGCGCATGACCCAAAATCATCGGGCCCCAGGAATTGATGTAGTCGATATATTCACGACCATCTTCATCCCATAACTTACTGCCTAAGCCTTTTTTGAAAAAAATCGGTGTACCGCCTACAGACTTAAATGCGCGGACAGGCGAATTTACGCCACCTGGAATGACTTTTTGTGAACGTTCAAATAGCGTTTTATTTTGACTCATATTAATTTAATGAAACATTGAAGATAATGTTTCTGCGGTTTCCTTAATAGAATTAGATTCATAAAGACTGTTAATGACAGCGATCGCATCGATCCCCGTCTCAATTACATCATGAGCATTATTCATGGTGATGCCCCCAATTGCAACGATGGGGATTTGAATTTGAGATTTGGCCTCTCTTAAAAGTTCTAAAGTGGCTCTCGGTGCATTGGGTTTTGTAGAAGTTTCGAACATCGCACCAAAAGCTACGTAGCTTGCACCCTCTTTTTGAGCCTGTTTTGCGCGATTCAGTTGGTCATAACATGAGCTTCCAATGATGACATCTTCGCCTAAAATGCGCCTAACTTCGGCGATATTGTCGTCTTTTTCACCTAAATGAACACCGTCTGCCTCCAAAATACGGCACATGTCCACATCGTCATTCACAATGCAAGGTATCTTATATTCACGACAAAGACGTAAAATAGCAGCACATTGCTGCATTTTAACCTCACGATTGTGTATTTTGCTGCGATATTGCACCATAAAAGCACCGCCTTCAATGGCCCATTGAGTCTTTTGAATAAGGGTATGTAAGTCCGCCGTATCAGGGGTGATGGCGTATAAACCTTTAATGATGAATGAATCGCGCATATTCCAATTCGTCATCATGAGCCCAAAAAAGTCGATCTGGAATAAATTGACCCATGCCTGGCTTAAATCCATGTTTTAAAGACTGCCAGGTAAAACGTTGTCCTTCTTGAATCGCTTCTTCTAAAGTGGATCCTAATGCCATGCAACCTGCAATCGCTGACGCTAAAGTACAGCCTGAGCCGTGATAGCTGCCTGCCAATCTTTCCCAGTTGTAGCTCTTCACTTTCCCATTCTCGTTATATAGCGCATTGATGACTTCGGTCGTCACCTCATGTGTGCCGGTAATTAAAGCCAATTGGCAACCCGTATTAAGAAGTCGTTCCGCGCATTCATCTAAGCTCGCTTCACCAAAATCGTCATTGTCTCTAAATGCTAAACGTCTCGCTTCAATACTATTCGGTGTAATAAGAGTGGCTTGAGATAAAAGTAAATCTGACATCGCATTAATCATTTCATTGGTGACGAGAGCATCGCCTCGACCCGAGGCTAATACAGGATCAATGATGAGTGGAATAGTAGGATAGTCCGCCACAATTTCTGCAATCATCGCAATCGTTTCTACATTACCAAGTAGGCCACATTTAAATGCCGAGACTTGCATATCTTCTAATAAGGCACGTGCTTGATCATTCACCCAGTCCGCATCGAAAGCCATCATGCTTTCCACACCTGAAGTATCTTGAACTGTAATCGCGGTTGTGACCGATAAAGGATGACAACCTAAACTGGCTAACGTTAAAACATCAGCCTGAAGTCCAGCGCCGCCTGAGGGATCGGTCGCTGAAAATGTCATGACGCATGGAGGATTTTTTTTCATGATTTAATATTTTTAAGAACGTAAAGTTTCAGTAGTATTATGAATTAATTAAACACTCAAAAGTTTAGCGAACAAAATTATTTTTTAAGGAATCGTCTATGTTTAATATCAAACCTAATCGTCGCGGTCTTATTCAATTGTTGCTCATCAGCCTTGGTATTACCACGATAATTAATGGCATTCTTTTTACATTCAACATCAACCAGTCCGTCACGCAACCTATTAAATCTGAGTACCCTTTATTGCCTTCATCTTGGATGATTGGTCTGATTTGGACCATACTCATTGGCTTTATGGCCTACACACAATGGTTACTTATTAAGAAAACGCGCGACCGATTATTACTTTCCTTGGTACCAATTTTATTCTTAAACTGTGTGCTTTACCCTTTATATAGCCAAGGATTTACAAATGACTATAATCAATTGATTGGCAATTTATTTACAATTGCGTTTGCGGCTTATATCAGCGGCAGAATTAAAAGTATCACAACAATCGGCTCTAACTTAATCTTGATAGTCACACTCTGGGGACTCTTTGCTACTTTTGCCACATCAAAAATAAATTAAATGATTAATTCAATTCAAAGTTGTTTATAATTTTGCAATCAACTATTTTAAAAGGGCTATTAAAATGAACATCAAATACATTCTAATATTAATTACAGCGATTTTTATCTCTGCTTGTAGCTCTATGACATATACAACAAAACAAGAATCATCTGAAAAAAATAAACCGGTAATTCATGAAATTAAATGTGTGACTCTCAGTGGATGTGAAGCAAAAGCAGCTGAATTATGCGCCGATGGATATAATATTGTGAGCACATCTGAGTCAGTGCCATATGTATTAAATAAAATGGAAATTTCATGTAAAACAAAAACACCTCCTGTGGTAGAAAAGAAGGAGGAGTCAGAAAAGAAAGAGGACTCAAAGCTAAATGATGCAATCATCGAAATTGAAAAAGAAATGAAGAAATAAAAATGAAACATAAATTACATTTTTTTAGTTTTCTTGTATTAATTTTTATTTCTTCAATAGCAATTGCTGCATCAAAAGAAGAGATTGACGCTAAAACTCAGGAAACACTTCAGACTTTTTATAACTTTTCTAGTGCTGGCAAAGTGCTCTCTGATAAAGCCGCTGGTATTTTAATTTTTCCAAGTATTGTGAAAGCTGGTTTCTTTTTTGGTGGTGAATTTGGTGAAGGTGCCTTAATAATAGATGGCAAAGTTACCGATTATTACAATACAGCCTCTGCATCATTTGGCTATCAATTGGGGGTCCAAGAAAGATCTCAGGTTATTTTGTTTATGGACAAAACAGCGCTAGATAAATTCCGTTCTAGTGATGGATGGGATGCGGGTATAAATGGCAGCATAGCAATTACAACGCTAGGTGCAGGTAAAGATTTCAGTATTGAAAATATAAAAGAACCGATTATTGCATTTGCGTTTTCTCATAAAGGTCTTATGGGCAATATTACGCTCGAAGGCACTAAAATTACTAAAATAAAAAAATAGCTTCTTAAAATTCCAATGGGTCAACATCAACGACCCATTTTACTTTCTTACCTAATTTGTTCTCACGTAAATAAAGCACCCATTCTTCAAGAAGTTTTTGTAAAACAACACGAGAGCTTGCTTGTAAAACTAATTGAGCTCTTTCCATGCCTTTTAATCTTTCCATCATAGGTCGCACTGGATTATAAACAGTGACGTGATGACTTAAATTTTGAGCTTTTATCATCGCTTCATTCAAAAATTGCATCACATGCGTCAATTGATGCGCTTCCGCTTTTAAGAGCACCAAAAATGCAAAAGGGCTTAGCTCTGCTAATGCTCTTTCTTTTAAAAGCTCATTCGCAAAGTGCTCGTAGTCATGTGTTTTTAAAGCTTCGAATAAAGGGTGATTGGGAAATGCGGTTTGAATATAAACTTCACCTTTAATATTGGCTCGACCTGCGCGGCCACTTACTTGCATCAGTTGTGAAAATAGACGTTCGCTTGCCCTAAAGTCTGGGCTATATAAAGCCTGGTCCGTATCTAGCACACCGACTAAACTTAAATACGGAAAGTCATGGCCTTTGGACAGCATTTGAGTGCCAATTAAAATATCAATTTCACGATTTTTCATCTTTAAAAATAAATCATTAAGCGCTTCTTTGGTTTTTGTAGAGTCTCGATCTACTCTTAAAATGCGTGCTTCTGGAAAAAACTCTTTTAATGTTTCTTCAACACGCTGTGTGCCTAATCCTGTCGGATACAAATCTGTATTGCCACATGAGGGACATTGCTGTGGCATTTTTTCATCATGGCCGCAATGATGGCAACGTAATCTTTTTTGATTTAAATGCACCACTAAACGACTGCTACAACGATGACATCGTCCTGTCCATTGACACGATGCACACAAAAGTACAGGTGCGAAGCCTCGTCGATTAATAAAAATAAGACTCTGTTCTTTTTTGTTTAAACGATTCTTGATCGCTTCAACAAGGTAAGGAGAAAAACCTTTCACAACCGTCGACTTTGAAATATCAATACACTTAATTTGGGGTAGTGTTGAATCTAGAACTGCTCGCGAAGATAATTTTAGAAAACCAAATTTTTTTGGATCTTTGGTTTTGGTCGCATTAAACCAAGTTTCAAGGGAGGGTGTCGCAGTACCCATCACAATCGGAATGTTTTCAGATTTAGCGCGGAAGATTGCAACGTCTCTCGCGTGATAACGTAAACCCTCTTGTTGTTTAAAAGATGCATCATGCTCTTCATCAATAATGATGAGAGATAGATGTGGCATCGGTGTAAAAATACTTAATCGTGTCCCAATAATAATTTGGGCAGCTCCCTCTTTAGCCAATCGCCAATGGGTTAAGCGCTCGTTATCTGTTAAATGACTATGGAGGGTGACAAGCGTGTACTTTTCAAAACGTGATCTAAATCGACTTTCGAGTTGCGGCGTTAAATTAATTTCAGGAACAAGCACGAGTACTTGTGCATGTTCTTTTTTTAAAGCTTCTTCAATCAAGCGAATATAGACTTCTGTTTTACCACTGCCAGTTATCCCGTAAAGCAACCAAGGTGCAAATTTTTTATTTGTTTCTAATATGGCATGAAGTGCTTTTTGTTGATCGCTATTTAAAGACGGAATAGGAGTCTGAATATAAACCTTGTCGTCTAAGGCCACCTCATTCTTTTCAATCCAACCCATTTCATCTAAAGTTTCAATTGATTTTTTCCAAGCGCTACTAATCGAACGCAGAGTCGGTTCATCAAGTTCTTTAGCATCAATTAAAGCCATCACGATACGTTTTAAAATGGTTTGCCGAGGAGGTAGTTGATCAATACCTAATTGAATAGCTTTTGGTGTTAATCGATAAAGGTGCTTTTTTACCATCGCTTTTATATTTAATTTTTTTAATCGAGATGGCACCGCAGATAAAATTGTTTGCCCTAGAGGATAGTGATAATACTGACTGCAGAATTGAAAGAGCTTAAAGCTTTGCTCATCAAAAATGACTTCTGGATCGAGCCGAATAATGGACTTTAATTTTTTAGATTCGATTATGCTGGTATCAGAAATACCCACCACGACACCCATCATTTTGCGGGCACCAAAAGGGACCACCACATACTGTCCAATCTGAGTATTGGGTTTGTCAGTCTTATAGTCAAAGACGCGATCGAGTGGCACATCGAGGGCGACTTTTAAAATATGAAGTGCGTCAGTCATGTGTTAGTTTTTAAGAGGAGTCCATCAATTCTAAGTTAAAATAAACGCTTTAATCGTTACCTATCATTCTAAGACGTGAAATCGCATCTTCTACAATTATTGTTGCCCGTCGCACAATCAATATATCCTGAGATTTTAGCGAATTCTATTCAATTCGATCGTCCTAAATCTATCGAGCATGGAGATTTTTCAACGAATTTAGCCATGATGCTCGCTAAACCTTTGAAAAAAAATCCGCGCGAATTGGCAACTCTCATTATTGAAAAGTTACCTGCCTCACCTTTTATTGAAAAAGTTGAGATTGCAGGTGCAGGTTTTATTAATTTCTATTTAAGTGAAAAAGCACGCACCTTCATTATCCATGAGATTTTAAAAAATCCGGAAGCTTACGGACAAAATACTTCGGGCCATGATGAAAAAGCTAAGCCTCAAAAAGTCCAAATTGAATTTGTATCTGCCAATCCTACCGGACCTCTTCATGTCGGCCATGGTCGAGGTGCTGCTATTGGTGATTCGCTCGCGAGACTTTTAAAATTTAATGGTTGGGATGTGACACGCGAATTTTATTACAATGATGCGGGCGCCCAAATTGATAATCTCACAAAATCAGTCCATGCGAGATGCCACAATATGGATCCATCAGATCCTGCATTTCCTGAAGATGGCTATCGCGGTGAATATATTGTAGAAATTGCAAATGCCTTTTTAAATAAAGAAAGCATTGAATGCGAAGGTAAAACAATTCAAGCATCGGGCAATATCGATGACTTTGAATCGATTCGACAATTCAGTGTTGCATACTTAAGACATGAACAAGATCAGGATTTAAATGCATTCCAAATTAAATTTGATGTCTTCACATTAGAATCTTCTTTCTACCAAAATGGCCAAATTGAAAAAGTCGTAGCATCTCTAATTAAAAATGGATTTACCTATGAAGAAGACAACGCCCTTTGGTTAAAAACCACAGCGTTTGGTGATGATAAAAATCGTGTTATGAAAAAATCAGATGGCAGTTATACCTACTTCATTCCTGATGTGGCTTATCATCTCAATAAATGGGAGCGCGGTTTTAAACGCGTGATTAACGAACAAGGATCGGACCATCACAGCACGATTACCCGTGTGAGAGCCGGCCTTCAATCATTAAAACTTGGCATTCCTGAAACCTATCCTGAATATGTGCTTCATCAAATGATTACCGTGATGAAGGGGGGGGAGGAAGTGAAACTCTCGAAACGTGCCGGTAGTTATGTAACCCTTCGTGATTTAATTGATGAAGTGGGTTGTGATGCAACACGGTATTTCTTGGTAGCTCGTAAACCTGATTCACAACTCGTATTTGATATCGATTTAGCCAAAACTCAAAATTCGGATAACCCTGTATATTACATTCAATACGCACATGCCCGTATTGCCGGCGTTTTAAAACAATGGGGCGGAGAAATCAATCAATTAAGTAAAGTGAATGTAGACCAACTTAAATCTTTGCAGGAATTAATTCTCATTAAACGCTTAAGCGAATTTCCAGAAATGGTTTTACATGCAGGCGTTGAATTAGCGCCGCATACTATTGCAAACTATTTAAAAGACTGTGCGGCAGATCTTCATAGCTATTATAATGACACTAAGTTTTTGGTTGAAAATGAAGATGAAAAACTAGCGCGCTTAAGTTTAATTCGTGCTACGCAAATTGTATTAAAAAATGGTCTCAATCTTCTCGGCGTCAACGCTCCGGAAAAAATGTAGTTATAAGGTGAATATGGAAAAGGGTAAATCAGGTAGTTCTTTCGTAAATGGCCTTTTTATGGGCATTTTAGTGGGTATCGGCTTATCGATCGCTATTACTGTTTTTATTACTAATGGTAAAAGTCCTTTTGTAAGTAAAGACACGAATGGTGCTTGTATAGAAATACAAGGAGCAAAGCCCGAGGGTGAAGGGACAAACGACGCCATTCAAGATCAGCCGACTAAATTTGATTTCTATAATATTTTACCTAATGGTGATAAAGACATCTCAGATCGTGAAACAACACAGAGTCTAAAAAATCCAGCGAGTATTCCACAAAAAGAGGTGTACTTTTATCAAGTAGGCTCATTTACGATTGATAAAGATGCGGATAATACTAAAGCAAAATTGGCACTTTTAGGATTTGAAGCGGTCGTACTGACAGTAACTTCTCAAAATAATGAAATAGTGCATAAAGTAAGAGTAGGTCCTATAACTGATGACGCACAAATTATGAAAATAAAAAATGATCTTATTAAGAATGGTTTTAAACCGATCTTAGTGAAAGCAACACTTAACAATACAAACTCGAATAATTAAGGATATCTTCAATGAAAAAAATCTTATTCACTTTTTTAATGCTTTTTACATCACTTTCTTTTGCAGTAGCCCCTGAGGCCGGTGTTAATTTTGATAAAACAATACAAACTGTTCCCACGGACAACAAAGATAAAATCGAAGTCACAGAGCTCTTTTGGTATGGCTGTATTCACTGCTACCAAATGGATCCAATGTTGAGTGATTGGGTAAAAAAATTACCTAAGGATGTTTACTTTAAACGTATGCCAGCCATTCCGCGTCCGGATTGGGCACCGATGGCTAGAGCTTTTTATGCGATGGAAACTTTAGGTGTGGCTGAGAAACTTCATACCGCTATATTTGATGCGGTTCATAAAGAACGCTCCCTTAACCCTGCTGATGAAAAAGCAATTCTGCAATGGGTGACATTAAAATCAGGCCTTGATCGTAAAAAAGTAGAAGATGCTTTTAATTCGTTTTCAATGAATGCATCTTTAAATAAAGCCGCACAAGTTTTTAAAGCATCAGGTGCAACAGGTGTGCCTACACTCATGATTGACGGTAAGTACATTACTTCAAGCACAATGGCGGGAGGCAATAATGAAGCACTTCAAATTGCTGACTTCATCATCAACAATGTCAGAAAAGATCGCAATAAAAAATAAAGCTTTAAAAGTCTTTATCACTGGTGCCACAAGCGGTATCGGTGAATCATTAGCCCGTCAGTATGCAAATCAAGGGGCTACTTTAGGTCTAGTAGGGCGACGTCTTAAACTTCTTCACAGATTAAAATCAAGGATTGATACGCCTTGTGAGATTTATGGTATAGATGTCACAAATCAAAAAGACCTTCAAAAAGCTGCCAATCATTTTATAAAAAAATATGGCGCACCTGATATTGTGATTGCTAATGCGGGGGTCAGCACGGGAACACTTGCTGGCAAAAGTGAAGACCTTCATACATTTAAACGTGTGATCGAAATTAATTTATATGGGGTAATTCATACTTTTCTGCCGTTTATTGAAGTTTTAAAAAAACAAAAGAAAGGTCAATTAGTAGGTATTTCAAGTGTGGCTGGTATTCGAGGTTTGCCTGGCTCAGGCGCTTATAGCACTTCGAAGGCAGCACTTATTAATTATCTAGAGAGTCTTCGTATTGAAATGAAGCCTTTTGGGATTGATGTCACAACTATTGCCCCAGGCTATATTCATACGCCTATGACTAAACATAATCGTTACGCCATGCCTTTTATTTTAGATGTGGATGTTGCAGTGTCTCGTTTCATCAAAGCCATTCACAATAAAAAACGTTTTGTCATTATTCCTTGGCAGATGAATATTATAGCTAGCATCATGAAATTTCTTCCCGCATCCCTGTGGGACTTTTTGGCTAAGGGTGGCCCTAAAAAAATCAGAAAAATGATTCAGTAATATCCATATCACGTATATCCTTAAAACGTAAAATAAATTAAAATGTGACCTATTAGTAACATTTTTTATTTATGTCAAATCTCGAATATAACGGCCAAGTGCTCACAAAAGCGCGTCGTGAATTAAAACTTAAGGCTGATGATATCGCAACGGAATTATGCTTGTCTCTGCAACAAGTTCAAGCAATTGAAAATAATTTAAATGCTTTTTTTCATTCAAATAAATTGAAACAAGCTGTCATCAAGCGTTATTGTCGCTTCCTTAATATTGATGTGAACTCGGTTATCACTAAATATGAATTAGATGAAACTGATACTAGTTTTCAAGAAATTAAAAAGAATAACTTGGGTAAACGCTTTAAAAAGTATATTTATCTTTCAATTGCAGCATTTGTTACGACGCTTGTTTGGAAGCTTTTTGCTTAATGCTAGAAAAGTTAAAAGAATTATCTTTCCGACTAAAAACAAGGCATTTTAAATTTATTGAACGAAGAAAATCACTACGTTTTGAAGCATCAGGTTATTACCCATATCAAATTATGAACATTGGTGAGAGTTTTTTAATTGATAATACAAATATAGGGGTACTAAATAAAAAACATAAAATAATTAATAAAGAGCTCAATAAAACGTTTTTGGCTAAAATAGAGACTGATGGTATTCGAATAACGCGTATTAAATAAAATATAAGGAAAGCAAAATGGAATTTGATCAAAAAGAGGAAGCACCTTTTAATATCCCAGAAAAGAAGAAAGCAGACAAAAAGACTCTTGCTATCTATATCATCACTGGCGTTATTTCAGTGAGTTCACTGATTTACGGCTATGCAAGTTATCAGGCGACCTATTTTAAAGACGCTGAAATCCAAAAGCTTAAATTAGAGTTAGAAGAAGCTAATACAAAATTATTGCGTATTGACGCTCTTGAAAATCAAGTGAAAGAATTGGAAGCATCACTTGCGGCGAAAGCAGCTGCGAAAGCGGAATCAAAAAAAATAATGAAGCCTAAAGCAAAAAAAGAAATTAAAAAAGTAAATGTTACTAAAAAAGCTGTGAAGAAATCAAAAACGACAACAACTAAGGCTAAAGAAAAAAATCAATTAAAAAAATAGTTAATTTTAAAATTTGAAACTAGCTTAAATAAAAAAGCCACTGCTATGAGTGGCTTTTTTTTGTAAGCATGCTTAGATTAAGCAGCTTTCACTTCTTTTTCTTTTACTTCAATTTTAGGCTGCGTAAATTGATGTAATGATGAAATTTCAATCTTCTTTGGTTTTTGAGATTCGGGAATAATATTCTCTAAACCAATTCTTAGAATGCCATCTTTATATTCGGCACCTTTGACTTCTATGGTATCGACTAGGCGAATCATTTTAGTAAATGATCTTGTGCCAATGCCTTTATATAAGTAATTAACTTCGCTATCGTCGTCTTTTTTAGATCCAGTGACTTCTAATATCCCTTCATTGACAGTGACATCAATCTCATCTTGATTGAATCCAGCCACAGCTAACTCAACGACATAACGGGCTTCATCTAATTTAATAATATTATGGGGTGGAAACTTCTCATTGCTAGACTCAAAGCTACCATCCAGCATACTTTCTAGATCTCTAAACATTCTCTCAAATCCAAGTGTGGTTGGATAAAGTTGACCAAATGAAACTTTCATAAAATTCTCCTTCTTAAAATAAGCAAGTTAAACAAACTCTACCCATTAGGCATAGAGTAGTTCGTTATGAACTTGATGAAAAAATGGGGATGCTTAGAGAAAATTTCAAGGGCTTAATGTAGGAACTTTTTTTTCATCAGTTTGTCTTGAAAAACTTTAAATAATCCCTATATAAATTTTTTAACATTAACTCAAAAGGAGGAAATTAAGTAATGAAAAAGTTAGTAGGATTAACATACGGATTGGCAGCGATTGCCGCTATATCAGCCACTGTTGCTTCTGCAAACTATATTGTGGGTAAAAGTAAGATTCAAGAATTAGAGCGTGCCGCTCGATTACAAAATCTTGCTGTTATTGCAGTTAAAAATAATGACTATA
>JACCDZ011139682.1_pt1 | contig 12297 bp, 9 predicted proteins | sample 7449551 | NCBI WGS metagenome assembly JACCDZ01 (sample SAMN15323452, study PRJNA562643) | freshwater metagenome | isolation source: river surface water | place: USA:Blue River Watershed | collected 2017-08-18
CCTCGCCGGCGTGCCGCAGCTCCTCGACGAGCTTCTCGCCGGGGCGCAGACCGGTGATGCGGATCTCGATGTCGACGTCGGGCCGGAAACCGCTGAGCTCGATGAGCTGGCGGGCGACGTCGAGGATGCGGAGCGGCTCTCCCATCTCGAGCACGAGGATGTCACCGCCCTCGGAGAGCACCGCGCTCTGGAGGACGAGCCCGACCGCCTCCGGGATGGTCATGAAGAAACGCCTCACCTCCGGATGGGTCACGGTCACCGGCCCCCCGGCGGCGATCTGGCGGCGGAAGATCGGGATGACGGAGCCCGAGGAGCCGAGGACGTTGCCGAAGCGCACCGCGGCGAAGCGCGTGCGGTTGCCCGGCCGTCCCTGCGCCGCCTGCACGACGCGCTCCGCCAGCCGCTTGCTCGCGCCCATCGCGTTGGTCGGGCGGATGGCCTTGTCGGAGGAGATGAGGACGAACCGGTCCGCGCCGTGCTCGGAGGCGAGGCCGGCGACCACCGCGGTGCCGAGGACGTTGTTGCGGAGGGCCTCCCCGGGCTGCGACTCCATCATCGGCACGTGCTTGTGGGCCGCGGCGTGGAAGACGAGCGCGGGGCGGTGCCGCTCGAACAGGGCGCGCATGCGCGGCTCGTCGGTGACGTCGGCCACCTCGGCCGTGACGGCCGCGGCGCCCGGGCCGGCGAGCAGCTCCTGCTCGGCCTGGAAGAGAAGCGCCTCGCAGCGGTCGACGAGCACGAGCCGCGCGGGGCCGCGGGCGGCGGCCTGGCGCGCGATCTCCATGCCGATGCTGCCGCCGGCGCCGGTCACGAGCACGGTGCGGCCGGAGACCATGGCGGCGATGGCGGCGTCATCGAGACGGGCGGGCTCGCGGCCGAGGAGGTCCTCGACGGAGACCGGCCGCAGGTCGGTGGCGCGCACGCGGCCGCCGGCCAGTTCGGCCAGCGAGGGCACGACGAGGACGCGCAGACCGGCGGCGGCCGCGGCGGCGCTGACCTCACGCACGCGGCGGGCGCTCGTGCTGGGCAGGGCGAGGATGACCTCGGTGACGCCGTGCCGCTCGGCGAGGACGGGGACGAGTTCGGAGCCGCCCAGCACGCGCACGCCATGGATGAGCAGGCCGTGCTTCGTGACGTCGTCGTCCAGGAAGCAGACCGGCTCCAGCCCGTGCCCGCGACGGGCCAGGAGATCGGCGACGAGTTGTTCGCCGGCGCGGCCGGCTCCGATGACGGCGATGCGCTCGACGGCGCCGACCCGGGCCGACTCCTTGCTCCAGAAACGCTCCCGCAGGGAACGGATGGCCACGCGGAAGCCCACGAAGAGGACCAGGGAGAGGTTGAAGTCGATCAGCACCACGCCGCGGGGGAGCGACCAGACGGACTCGGGCGTGACGGAGCCGGCGACCGCGGGCAGCGCCAGGGCGAGCGCGGCGGCGGCGAAGAGCGCCCCGCACATGCGCAAGGCGTCGTGGAGGCGGAAGTAGTAGAAGACGCCGCTGAACTGTCCGGCGAAGCCGAGCAGGGCGACCTTCAGCAGGCCCATCCAGAGCAGCGCGTAAGGACGCTGTCCTTGCAGGAAGGCCTCCTCGACGCGACGGTCGCCTCCGTGGAGCTCGGCGGCGCCGGCGAAACGGAACTCATAGGCGAACCACAGCGACAGGAAGGCGAGCGCGCCGTAAAGTGCGGTGAAGAAGGCCGCACGCTGGAGCCGTGAGACGGGTCGCGGGGACATCGGGGTGCTCACACTCTGACCCGGCCGTATTATTGTTCAACCACGATGCGGTATCCGAGGGTGCGGGCGCGCTCACGCCGGTGGGCGTCGCGCGGCGCGACGCCGCCCAGCACGGGAAAGCGGTCCGCGAGGACGGGGCCGGAAGGCGTCGCCCATTCGTCCAGTCCGTCCTTGGTTCCGCGGAAGGCCGGATCGCCGGCGGCGGCCTCATAATCGTCGGCCCCGGCGAGACGCACCCGACGGCCCAGCAGCCAGCCGAGGCGGCGGCAGGCGGATTCGGCCTCGTCGTAGGTGACGGAATCGACGGGCGCCCCCGCGGTCCGCCGGGCGCTGGGATTCTCTCCGGTGACCGCGAGGTGAAGCTCCTGCGGGACCTCGGTGACGAGCATGCTCCGGACTCCGGGTCCGGGAAGGCGACGCAAGGAGCCCGCGACGAGACGTTGCACGGGGTCCAGCTGCACGCGGCGGGCGAGGAGGAAGTCGACCTCCTGTCTCTCGGGATCGTCCGCCGCGAAAAGGCCGGTGCCGGCCTCGGCGAGACGAGCCATCTCCGAAGCGAGAGGTTCGGCGGCGAGCAGGGCGGGCGCGGCCTTGGAATCCCGGAGCAGGGCCCGGACGGAGGCGAGGCCGTCCCGCACCGAGCGTATGCGTTCATGGTTGCGGGCGGCGGACGCGCGGCGGGCGGCTTCGGCGCGCCGCGCCGCGTCGGCGTCAGCGCTCTGCGGCCTTTCGGAACGGAGGGTTTCAAGGCGCTGCCCGGAGAGCTCCCAGGCGCGGGCGGCCGCGGGCCAGTCGCCGAGACGCTCGGCCCGGCGGGCCTCCTCGGCGGCCTCCTCCGCGGCCACGGCCAGAGGGCGGCCTAGCGCGGTCTCCCGCAGGACCCTGAGCGCGGCCACGCGGCCGTATTCGGGCGTGCGCACGTCACGGTAGCGCTCCTCCAGCTCCTGCTCCTGCGCGAGGGCGGCGGAAAACTTCTCCGCGGCCGCCTCATGCGAGCCCTTGGCGGCGAGCAGCGCCCTGCCATCAGCCTCGAGCTCGCGTCCCCGCTTCGCCAGCGGCTCGGCCTCAAGCGTGCGGAGTCGCGTGCGGAGTCGCGCGATGCGGCCGGGATCCGCCAGTCCGGAGAAATGCCAACGTTCCGAAATCTCCTCCTCCGCGGCGAGCGCGGCGGCGACGGCCTTGAGCGCGGCGGCCGGGTCGGAACGCATCACCTGACGCGCGCTGTCCTCCGCCCGGTCGGCCAGCCCGCGGAGCCGGTCGGCGTGCAGCAGGTGCAGCTTGCGGCGCAGCTGTTCGGTCCGGAAGGTGTCGGCGCCCACCGCCCGTCGCGCGCTGACGTACTCCTCCTGGGCCTCGAGGGCTCCGGCGAGCAGGGCGACGTCCTCCTCCGTCGGCACCGCGCGCCGCACGCGGGCCTCCTCGAACTCCCGCTCCAGCCGTCTGGACTTCTCCAGCAGGCCGGCGACGGCCTCGGGCGGGAGCTCGTCCGCGCCGCGTCGGGTGGCCCTTCTTTCCGCGGTCATCAGCCAGGCGACCGTGAAGGCCAGGGCGAGCAGCGTCAGGAGGATGAAGCCCGTGCGGAGCCGTTCCCCGTGGAGGGACCACCAGCCTTCGCCGCGGCTGCGCCGCTCAGGGCGGGACGGCGCGGACGGCGGGACGGGATCTTGGCCTGGGGTCATGTCGTCGTGGGCCGCGGTTTGTTTGCTTTATCAGCCGTTCAATGTTGTCCATCAATGAAGGGCGTTCAATCCCGCAGATGGCCCATTTCCAGAGAATCGCCGTGGTCGGCGCCGGACTCATCGGCGGTTCGGTGCTGCTGGCCGCGCACCGTCGCCGGCTGGCCGCCGAGTTCCGCTCCTGGTCCCGCTCCGAGTCCGCACGCGAGACGCTGCGCGGATACGGCGCGGGCGAAGTCTGCGCGACGGAGGCGGAGTGCGTGCGGGACGCCGACCTCGTGGTGGTGGCGACGCCGGTGGACGCTGCCGCCGCGACCTTCCGCGCCCTCGCGCCCCATCTGCGTCCGGGGTGCCTCGTGACGGACGCAGGAAGCGTGAAAGCAGCGGTGGTGGCTGCGGCCGGAGCCGCCCTGCCCGACACGGTGAAGTTCGTCGGCGCGCATCCGATGGCCGGCTCCGAGAAGGCGGGCGCCAGGCACGCGGACGCGTCCCTGTTCGAACGCCGCACCTGCTACGTCACGCCCGCCGGGAACGAAGGCCGCGGAGCGGTGGAACGCGTGCACGCCTTCTGGCGCAGCCTCGGCTGCGTGACCGTGGAGACGGATCCGGAATCCCATGACGCGGTGGTCGCGGCCGTGAGCCACCTGCCGCACGCCGCCGCCGCGGCGCTGATGCTCGCGGTGGCCGACACCCCGGGGTTCCGGGCCGAAGCCGCGGGCTCCGGCCTGCGTGACGCGACGCGCATCGCCGCAGGAGAGGAGCACCTCTGGGTGGGCATCCTGCTCGACAACGCCGATCGCGTGGCCGCCGGCCTCGCGGCCCTCGAGTCCCGTTCGGCCGCCCTGCGCACGGCCCTGGAGCGGCGCGACGCCGACGCGGTGCGCCTGATCCTTTCCGAGGCCCGCCGCATCCGCCAGTCGCTCGACCGCCCCGCATGAGCGACCCTCTGGTCATCCGGCCGTTCCTCCTGCCCGCGAGGGGCGTGGCCCGCGTGCCGGGCTCGAAGAGCGTGACGAACCGCGCGCTGGCGATCGCCGCGCTCGCGGACGGGGAGACGCTGCTCACCGGCGCGCTGTTCAGCCGCGACACGCGCATCCTGATCGCGGCCCTGCGGTCGCTCGGATTCGAGGTGTCCGATGACGAGAAGGCCCGGACGATCCGCGTGCGCGGTCTCGGCGGAAAGATCCCCGCGCGCACGGCGCGGATCCACGTCGGCAACGCCGGCACCGCCGCCCGCTTCCTGACGGCCTTCCTGGCGCTCTCGCCCGGCGGACGTTACGAACTGGACGGCGACGAGGCCATGCGCGCGCGTCCCATGGCCGGCCTGCTTGAGGCGCTGCACCGCGCGGGCTGCCGGGCGACCGCTCCCGACGGCGGCCCGGCGACCGGCTTCCCCTTCACGCTTGAGACCGTCGGCAGGCTCGGGGCCCTCGAGGTCGACGCCTCCGCCTCCTCCCAGCTCCTCTCCGCCCTGCTGATGACGCTGCCCCTGTCGCCCGGCTCCTCGGTGCGCATGCGCGGTGAGACGGTGTCCGAACCCTTCGTGGAGATGACCGTGCGGATGTGCGCGCAGTTCGGCCGGCCGTTGACCCGCGCGGCGGACGGCGCCTGGTCATGCCCGGCACCGGGTCCTTACGAGGCGGCCAAGGAATACGCGGTGGAGCCGGATGCGACGGCCGCCAGCTACTTCATCGGCCTGCCGGCCGTGACGCCGCCGGGCTCCTGCGTGCGCATCGGCGGCTACGCCGAAGGGGGGCTGCAGGGGGACACGGCCTTCGCCCGGGTGGCCGAACGTTGCGGCGCGCGCATCCGGACCGACGGGCCCGGCGTGGTCGTGGAAAGCTGGCCGAAAGTCGCGGCCGGAGACTTCGACTTCAACGCCTTCTCCGACACCTTCCTGACGTTAGCGACGGTGGCCGCGCTCGCGGACGGTCCGGTCCGCATCCGAGGCATCGGACACACGCGCAAGCAGGAGACGGACCGCGTCCTGGCGATGGCCACGGAACTCGAGCGCATCGGAGTGAGGGTCGCGCCGACCTCCTCCGCGCTCAGGGACGACGCATGCCTGTCCGAACTCACGGTCCATCCTGACCGCGAAGCGATGCGCCGGGCGGCCGCCGACGGTCCCGTGCGGATCCGGACCTACGAGGACCACCGCATGGCGATGAGCTTCGGCATGCTGGGATGCCACGACCTCTTCGGCGACGGGCGTCCCTGGATCGAGATCGAGGACCCGGCCTGCACGGGGAAGACGTTCCCCGGCTTCTTCTCCGCGCTCGACGCCCTGCGGGGCAGGTTCGTGCGGGTGGCGGTGGACGGCGGCGCGGCCTCCGGCAAGTCGAGCACGAGCCGCGCCCTGGCCGCGCGCCTCGGTCTGCTGCACGTCGACACCGGGGCCCACTACCGCACCATCACGCTCGCCCTGCTGGGACGCGGCGCCCGGGCCGACGACGCCGCCGGCATCGCACGCACGCTCTCGGGGCTGCGCGCCTCGTCGTCCGTCACGGGCCTCGCGGCCCGGCTGGCCATCGACGGCGTGACGCCTTCCGACTCCGAACTGAGGACGCCGGAGGTCAACGCCGCCGTCTCTTCCGTGGCCGCCCAGCCCGCGGTGCGCGCCTTCCTGCTCGGACACCAGCGGGCGCAGGCCGAGGCCGCGCGCGCCGGCGGCTTCGCAGGACTGGTGATGGAGGGCCGGGACATCGGTTCGGTGGTCATGCCCGACGCCGAGGTGCGCGTGTTCCTGGAAGCGGACGCCGCGGCCAGGGAGCGGCGCCGCGCCGCGGAAGGGATGCTGGACCCGATCGGCAACCGCGACCGGATGGACTCCACGCGCGCGGTCTCTCCGATGGTGTGCCCGCCGGGCGCGGTGCGCATCGACAACACGGAGCTCGGATTGGACGCGGTGGTCGACCGGGTGGCCGCGCTCGTCGCGGCCGCGGCGGGACGATGATCCTCGCTTCGCAGAACCTGGCCTACCGCCTGGTCTACCACGGCTGCCGCTCGGCCATGGAGGTCTTCGCGGCCCTGGAAGTGGAAGGCTGGGAGAACGTGCCGGACGGAGCCTGCCTCCTGGCCTCCAACCACCAGAGCATGCTCGATCCGCCCCTGATCGGCTCCTGCCTCCCGCGGGAAATCGCCTTCGTGGCCCGGCGGACGCTCTTCTACAATCCGGTCTTCGGCGCGCTGATCCGCGCCTGCAACGCCATCCCGATCGACCGCGAGAACGCCGACATCGGGGCGATCCGCGCGGCGCTGGCGGCCCTGGGCGCCGGCCACGGGCTGCTCATCTTTCCGGAAGGCACGCGCAGCGCGGACGGACGCATCGGCGAGGCGAAGGCGGGCGCCGGCCTGCTCGCCTGCAAGTCGGGCGCCCCCGTCGTGCCCGTCCACGTCAGGGGGGCGCGCGACGTGCTTCCGCGAGGCGCAGTGGTGCCGGCCGGCGCCGCGCGCATCCGCGTGCAGTTCGGCCGGCCGATGCCGGCCTCGGACTACGATCCCGGACGGGAGCACCCCGACCGCTTCATGGAGGCGTCACGGCGCATCCTGGCGCGCATCGCCTCGCTGCAGGACTGTTCGGATCCCGGACTCTGAGGCCCTTCAGGAGATCCGCTGCGGCATCACGACGCAGAGGAAGTCGCCCTTGAGGCCGCGGATCACGCCCGGGGACATGTCGTCCTTGAACTCAAAGTCGATCTCGTCCTCGGTCAGCGCCTTCAGCGGCTCGATCACGTAGGTGGGATTGAACGCGATGTTCACGTCCGGCCCCTCGTACTTGACGGCGATCGGCTCATGCGCCTCGCCGCTCTCCGACTTGGCGGACACTTCGAGATTCTGGGACTTCTTGGAGACGGAAAGACGGACCGTGTTGTTGCGGTCGTCAGTCATCAGGGCGGCGCGGTTCACGCTTTCCAGGATCTTCTCGCGCTCAAGGCGCACCTTCGAACCGGCCTCCTTGGGGATGACCTGGCGGTAGTTGGGATAGTTGCCTTCGACGACCTTGGACACGAGCTGGATGCGGTCCACGAGACCTTCGTCGTTCTTGGGCACTTCGATGGTGAAGCCCACCTGACGTTCATTGTGGGAGACCTGGGCCGTGCCGCCCGACTTGAGCAGCCTGACGAGTTCGACGATGGTGCGGGCGGGAAGGATCAGGGCGAGGGGCTTGTCGGCGCCGGCCAGGGCGCGTTCGCATTTCGCGAGACGGCGGCCGTCGGTCGCGACCACGGTCAGCTTGCCTTCGCTGAATTCGAAGAAGACGCCGTTGAGGATGTAGCGGTTCTCGTCGGAAGACTGGGCGTAGCTGACCTTGCGCAGCATGTCTCCGAGATCGTCCTGGTTCAGCGTGATAGCGGCCTGGCCGCTGAAGTTGGAGATGGGCGGGAACTGGTCGGCGGGAAGACCGGCGACCTGGAAGACCGAACTTCCCGAAGTGATCTTCACGCGTTCCTTTCCGGTGAGCTCGACCACCGTCTCGGCGCTGGAAAGGGCGCGGATGATGGGGACCAGCTTCTTCACCGGGAGCGTGATGCGGCCGGGGGTCGAGACGGATGCCTTGATGCGGCAGCAGATCGCCAGGTCGAGGTTGGTCGTCGTCAGCGTCACGATGTCGCCCTCGGCCTCGATGAGGACGTTCTGGAGGATCGGCATCGTCGCGCGGCTGCCGACCACGTTGGTCACGCTGGCCAGGCCGTTGAAGAAGTGGTTGCGGTTGACCTTGAACTTCATGATGAGGACAGACTTGTGGGCAGATGAAGCCGGGTGGCAACCCCTCATTGCCCGTTTCCTGGCCTTCTGTCTCTTAAGATATCCTCTTCAGAAGATACCAGAAGCAGCATCAGGGAGCGGAAGTCCGTGGACAACTCCGCAACCCGTTGATTCCCATCCGCGGTCGGGCCGGGCCCGTATCGTGAAAGGCCTGTAAACAACCCCGTACTTATTCCCATCCGCGGCCGGGCACGAATCACCCACAGTCCGTTCACAACGTTTCCACTTCTTCATCCTCATCGTCAGGCGCCGGATCGATCTCGCTTTTCTTCAGGAGGAAGAAGTGACGGATGACGCTCCAGACGACGTAACCCAGGAACAGGAGGGGGAAGCTGTATTCAGGGAAACGGATGACGGCGGCGGCGACCAGGACGATGAGGATGAAGACCCGGGTGCGGGCACGGGTGGTCCAGTCGAGCTTCTTGAAACTCGGGAACCGCACGTTGCTGATCATCAGGTAGGAGATGACCAGCATCAGAGGAAGCAGGCTCCAGGTCCACGCTTCGGCCTTCTGTTCGAAGGGATTGCCGGTGCCCGCCCGGCGGATGATCGTGCTGAGCACCAGGACCAGGGAGGCCATCATGCCGGCCGCGGCCGGGGAAGGCAGTCCGACGAAGTCGCCGCCGGCCGCCCGCTTCTCGTTGCCGGGCACGAGCGGATTCGTCAGCACGTTGAACCGCGCGAGCCTGACCCCCACGCACAGGAGGTAGACGAAGGCCAGCAGCCACGTCGCCAGCTGCACGTTGTCCCCGGCGCCGGGCCGGATGATGAGGAAGCACGCCATGAGCGCGGGCGCCACGCCGAAGGACACCGTGTCGGCGATGGAGTCGAACTCGGCCCCGAAGAGGGATTCTCGTCCCGTGGCCCGGGCCACGCGGCCGTCGAAAAGGTCGCAGACGCAGGCCAGCAGGATGAACCAGACGGCCCAGAGGTAATGGTCGGCCTGCAGTGCGTTGTCGGCGCCGCTGGCGAACCTCGCCTCGATCAGGTTCTTGATCGAGAGGAAGCCGCAGAGCATGTTGCCGGCTGTGAAGAGATTGGGCAGCAGATAGATGCGCGCGGCCTGCTCAGGCGAAGCGTAACGGTTCTTGTCGGGAGGGTGGGACACGTTCAGCGCTTGGGATCGTCGAGGTATTTCCAGAATCCGCCTTCCTGCTCGATGCGCGACTCATCGTCCCCGAAGGGCAGATGGGAGCGGAAGGCGAAGTCGGCGAAGGTGTGGCAATGGAGGACGTAATGGGCCATGAGGGAGCCTTCCTTGGCCTCGAAGTAGATGCGGTATTCTCCCACCCTGAGGCGGTGATAGGTGTGCCCTTCTCTGCGCACGCTGCCGAGGTCGGACCTCCCTTCGAGCAGGGCCTCAGGCGTCAGCGCCGAGAAGGCTTCCACGACCTCGAGCTGCTCGAGCGTGGGCAGCTTCGAAAGCACGCGCATCGCCTGGTCGCTGAAATTGACCTGATACATCCTTGCTGGAGGAAACGTCCGGCTCCGCCCAGCGGCAACCATTCAATTGGCCTCAAGCCACTGACGGACGAGCGAATCCGCCCTTTTTTCGACGAGATCGAGCACGAGGTCGAAGTCGGTCGCCTCTCCGTAATAAGGGTCGGGCAGTTCGTCCTCGCCGAGCAGCAGCGCGAGTTTGTGGAGATGTTCGGAAGGCCCGCGGGTCCGGAGCGCGCGGAGATTGACGTGATCGGCGGCGAGGATGAGGTCGAACTCCGTGAAGTCCTCGTCGGTCACGCGGCGGGCCCGGAGTCGTGAAAGGTCGTAGCCGCGGAGACCTGCGTGCCGCACGGTGCGCGGATCAGGCGGGTCGCCGACGTGATAGCCCTCCGTGCCGGCCGAATCGAAATGCATCTCCAGCCCGACCGCCCGGGCCTTCACGCGCAGAACTTCTTCGGCCGTCGGAGAACGGCAGATGTTGCCTCTATCAATCAAATATCATAAGTAGTTAACAGATAGATATTTACGCATTTATTTATAACATCCCACTTGGGCCGATTTGACCCTTTTTTACCCCGATTAGAGGCCATTAGAGGCCTATTTTGATAAGGTAACATCCCATAACATCCCACCCCAGGAGAGGTTAGATCGCGCCATAAATCCCGGAGTTAAAATTCGTAAGCACTTGTCGCTCAATAGGATAAAATTAGAGAGGTAGTTTATGTTTTTGGCCTGTGGTGTCGCGCCACGCAGCAAAGCCCCCCCCTTTGAATAGATTTCCTCCGGCTGGGGTATCCCATCTAACGCCACCCCTAACACCCCTCTAACGGCCACAGAAAGGGGTCGCCACGGCCTTTTGATTTGTCGGCCGACCGGGAGAGTAGGGACGCAATCGAGAGAGGCCTTTTGTCCGAGCGAATGTTTTTCTCGGCCAGAGGGTGCGATGGTTTAATCAAATCAGATGCGACCCTTACAGGTAATCGGGCTATTCATCATAGTCCTGCTTTGCTGGGCAAAAGTTGATGCGGGCAGCGCGTGGATACCTTTGGTCGCCTTTCTCGCTTGGCTTCTAATGCCTTGGAGAAAGTAGCCGACGAGACGGCCTTGCCAAATCCGAGGGGCTTACTCTCCGCACCGACGACCAAGGCTGAGGATACCACTCCGGCACAAACGACAGCCGCACCGACGCGATCGGAGGCAGGAAGTTGAGTCGTGAAAAGTCATAGGGCGACACCAGCACCCGAAGGCCGGACGCCAACTCGACGACGAGCCAGGCAAGGCGAGGCGCGTGCTTGCGGGGCTTCATTACGCAAGCGTCCGGGCAGGCCAGGCGCAGCGCAAGCCGCGGCCGATGGGGTCAACTACCCGAGGGTATTACTTTGAGAGGCGCGCCCCCAATCCCTCAGTTTAGATCGTCGGCTTTCCTTCCCTGCCCTGTCTCTTGTCTTGGGGTCGGACTATCCTGCATCTCCTTCCCAAGACTGCCTCTTGTCTCGGGTCACTCGGTGTAGGGCGAGGCCGACCGAGCGTTAGCGTAGGGTAGGCCGATGCCCTGTTGTCCTATCTTTTTTAATCTTCATTACTAATCCCGCCCACGCCCACTCGCGTCTCTGGCGGCCGCGGGGGCGGGGCGGTTATTAGTAAGTAAAGATACTACGACCGCGACAGTCATCCCCGACAGTCCCGGAGGCTTGGCGTCGAGGCTATTATTTGTGGGATTTCTTGGCTTCAATTTCCTTAAACAACGCGGACGACTTTATCTGCGCGGCAGCAATTTGTTCTGGCGGCATCAACTTTTCAACTGTTTCACGGGCCTTCACTGCGTTCTCTAAGCCTTGTGCTGAAGCTAAGTTGAACCAGGCGTAGGCCAAAACATAATCTTTGGGAAGGCCATCGCCTTGGTAATAAATTGCTCCGAGGTTGAATTGCGCCGCGGCGTAACCTTGCTTGGCGGCCATCAGATACAATTTAGCTGCTTCGGTTAGGCTCTTAGGAACAACTCGGCCCGTTGCATACATTACGCCAAGATTGAATTGGGCCGCAGCGACCCCCTGATCGGCGGCCTTGCGATAAAAGAAAGCCGCCTCTGTTCCGGCCTTCGGGACCCCTCGTCCTTGGTCATACATCACTCCCAGGTTAAATTGGGCCTCTGCAATTCCCTGCTCAGCTGCTTTCCGAAATAGCCTAACTCCTTCGGCATCGTCTTTTTTTACGCCCCGTCCATCGCAATACATAATGCCAAGGAAAAATTGAGCCTTAGCTTGGCCGAGGTCAGCGGCATCGCGACACCAACGGGCTGCTTCTTCATCGTCTTTTGGGATACCGCCTCCAACGGCGAAGATTTCATCAATTACAAATTGGGCGACAGGATCTCCTTGCGACGCTTTTTGCCGAAGGGAAATACCGGCAGCCTCCGCACCTTGTGCGATAGCCTCCAAATGAAACAGACACAGGGTTAGGAGCACGGATAAAGCATACTGCATAGGGTATTTACAGGCTTCTTATAGAGCGTCCGGGACCGTGCGTAAAGGGCCAAGGCGCCCTGATTTTAGAAGCGATAGTATGGACATAAAGCCCGCCGTTTTGGTCACCGCCTTGCCAGGGCGACCAAGGGAAAGGTTGCCCGCGGATGCAAAAGAGAAGCCGCAGGCACTAAACAACTCTACCCGATGAATACCC
>JACCDZ011336597.1_pt1 | contig 12296 bp, 9 predicted proteins | sample 7449551 | NCBI WGS metagenome assembly JACCDZ01 (sample SAMN15323452, study PRJNA562643) | freshwater metagenome | isolation source: river surface water | place: USA:Blue River Watershed | collected 2017-08-18
GTTCTTGTGCTGATGCACCATGTTCTAAAATTTTATCATAATCAACTAATTCAATTGTTACTCCTTTATTAGTATCAACATTAACATTAACTTGACTATTATTATTTTCTTGCCATTCTGGATCTATCTTTCCTAATAAAAACTTTGCTGCTTGAAAATTATCTTCAGCTTGCTTATATATATAATCTACTAATTTATCACAAGCTTGCTTTTTAACTTTCTCAATATTAAAGTAAGCATTAACTAAGTGAACTGCATCAGTGTCTTCATAATCTATATTATTTTCTTCACAATAGTTTAATACTGCTTGAGCAGCTTTACTAACTCTTTGAATACTTCTTATATCGAAACCTGCAACATTGCAAGCAATAGTTTTAGTAGTCTTACCAGTGCTATATGCCTTTAAAAATACAGCAAACTTATCAGCGTTCTTTACTGCCCAATTTATAGCAAATTGCTCTTCTTTTGGTAATATATGTGCTACTGTTGTTATTATTTTAGACATTTATTTTTTCTCATATTCTATCTATCATTATAACATAATTATATAAAGATTCAAGCGATCCATTTTTAGATTTTAATTCAACTCTTAATTGATTAAAGTATAATCCTCCATTAAGAGAAGTTTCATCTATAAAGTTATAACTAAATGTTGTTAAGGTTTCATCTTTTAATAAAGTATTCGTTAAATTATCATAAATCTTTAATATAAAATTATTGCTATCAACATTACTTAAATTAGTATCATCATAATATTGAATGCTTATTTTTCTATCTCTACCACTCCAATCTAATTCTAAATCAGTAAAACCGATAGTTATATTTTTTTGATAGCTTAGGGAGTTTATTTTTAAATTACTTGGAGATATAGGGAAAGTTCTTCTACCAGATAAATTAAAGTTAATTGCTGGAGCATCATCTATTTCTAAAGTATCTCTTGCTGTTTTAGTTAAAGCTTTTATAAATATACTTGAATTAGGGAATGTTTCGTTATTATTTAAAGCAAAACCATAACTAAAGAAATATATTTTAGCATCAGTTGTAAATTGTTCTGGAATAGTATCAATTAAACCACGATTAACATTCGTTAAAGTATAAACACCAGAACTAAAAGAAATATTTTTAAAGTTTATAAATTCTCTTTTATCATCTTCTATTATTAAAGCTAAATTATAACCAGCATCTAATCTATCATCAGTTTCATTTACTATAATATCTAAATCAGAATCATTTAATAATTCTATTGAGTTTGATAATTCATTAAAAGATAAATTAACTAAACCTACAGGACAAAAACCAGAAGCTACACCATTTAATATATAAGGATCTGATAAATATTTAGTATATAAATCAAAACTTGTATGAGCTATACTTGGTTTTTTACTAAATGTTAATATTTTATTTTTTGAATCAGTTGTATTAGTAAAATAAAATGGTGCTTCTTCAATTTTTAAATCACATGCTAATGCTGTAAAATCTAAAGAAGTAAATGAGTTTGTAGGTTCATCAGCATATAATGAATAAGCAATACCAAACTTATCTTGAATTAAATTTAAAGTTATTTGTGAATTTTTTAAAGTTCCATAATCTATTTCTAAAATTCTCATTATTATAGATTCTATTCCTAATTTTTCCCATGATAAATAAATAACATCACCCGGTTTTAAATTATAAGCTTTTCTATTAACAGTTATATCACATTTTAATAAAGGAGTAGTTAAAGGTATTGCTTCTCTTACAGCTATTTGTTGTGCTACTGTAGCATTATTAACCATAGGATAATCAATAATAGTTATATCAGATCTATCTTTTTCAAAGAATGATCCTTGGTTTTGGAACTGTGCTAATTTAGGTTTAAAATTATCATTTATATCAGTCCATCTTATTTTAACTTCATTTATTAAACTTGTTAAAGAACCTCTTGAATAATTATCTAATTTTATAATATTATTTTCATTAAAAGTATTTTCAGGTGCTGGTAAAACTTGTCTATTTAATTTTATTTCTAATTTACCAGTATTAAAGTTTATATTTAATTGTCCATCAATAACTTTAAATATATCTTCTAAAATATCTTGAACTGTTTTTGAATCATTAATTAAAAAAGATACTCCAATATTTTCATTAAATATTTGTTCATGTATATCTCTAAAATTAGTTAAGTTTATTTTTGTATCTGATAAACCTAAACCATAATATTTATCAGTTAATAAATCATAAATTATTGAAATAGGATTACAAGAACCATTTATATCTGATTTATTTATATATGCCCAAGATGGATCTATAATTCTTTTAACTTCGAAACTCCAAGGAGATAATGAATTATTATTACCAATGTATCCACCTTTCCAAACTAAATGGCTAAAATTATTATAATATGGAATATTAGATCCAAGTTTTGATACTAAATAAGGATCTGAAGTTTGTATATCTGAACCAGAATAAAAAGTAAAATCACCAACCATACCTCCGGGACCATTTTCATAATCACCAAAGAAAGTTTTATTGTTTATACTTCCAGAAAAAGATCCTATAGCAGTTGTTGAAAAAATTGTTTTATTATCTATTTTTATTTTTTTTAATTGTAATTCTTTATCTTTACCACCAAAAGCTAATCCAAAATGTAAACCAACATAATATTCAAAACCAGCATTTACTTTTTCAGTATTTTCAAATAAACCAAAAAAACCACCTGATTTAACTTTTTGATAAATTGTTTTAGTTTTATAATCTCCATACCATGATATATTAGGTCCTGATATTTCAAAAGTTCCATAACCAAAAGATAAAACTCTTGTTTCATCGGCTGTAGGGAAATCAAAACTATCTAAAGAAGCTGCTTTAGGTTTTTCTTTTTGATCTTTTTTTGAATTAAGTAAGAATAAATTTATTATTAAATATATCCCCATTAAAATTAAATTAAACATTATTTTTCCTTATAAACTTTCAAATGGATTCTGATTAGGTACAAATTCAAAACCTAAGAAATTATTAAAATTATTAAATTTGTTTTTACAATGATTTGAGGTACGATTACAACCCGGAGCTAAATAAATAACATCACCAATATTTAAATCAGCTAATGGTGTTAAAACTTTTATACTACCACCAGATATTGATTGTGAATAAACTTCTATTATTGTTTTATATTCACCTGAGTTAGTTATTATAATACCTGATTTTAAATAATTATTATAAATAGGATCACTTGTTGTAAAATTAATTGTTCTTGATAAATGTATAACTGTTTTACCATCTGTAATATTAGATACTGTTGCTGAAAATTTAAAATCATCTATATTTAATTTACAACCATTTTTATATAAAACATGATTACAAAAAGGTTGATATGTTAATCTCGCTGATTTAGTATTTAATAAAACATTAATTGGTAAAGCTGTTAAAGTTGATTCATCGTCATTTATTTGACACCCTATCACTTCACCCCAAAATAAATTAATAGCATTTTCTGGTTCTGATACATGACATTCTTTTATTATTACTGTTATTGTATCTGATGGTAAAAATTCTCTAAATAATTTACTTATCTCATTATCATTACCTACAGTAATTTCAACTTCAGATCTTGCTGAATCATTACTTCCTTTTATATTACTTCTATTTATAAAAATTGGTAAATAAGTTAAATCACCAGAAGTTATAGAAACATCATGATCTGTATATAAATAATTATTACCTTTATAGTTAAAATTATAAAGATTAGCTTTAGGTTTTATTATTCTTAATTTTTCTAATATATCAAAACTCATTTTTTACTCTACATCTGATGTTTTTACAAAGATTAAATTAGTGTCAGCAACTGAATCATTATAGTAACTTAATACTAATTCATCGCTTCCAAGTCTTCCACGATACACAAACTGACAACTATCAATATTGATAACTTCTAAATTGATTCCAAAATTTTCACTAATAACTATAGCTTCTTTATTTTCATCGATTTCATATATATCTAAAATCTCTATTATTTTTTCATTACCAAGATATTTTATTACAGCATATTTAATAGCGTTATCTTTATAATAAGTTGTCATATTATCATTTTCTATAATTAATATTGTATCACTTATATTAATATTTTCAATGATTTCGAAGTTATTATTATATGAATAACAATAGATATCTTCTAACATTCCTTTACTTTCATTAAATAAATTTTTAATCTTACTTATTTCATTTTGATTTTTTCCAAAATAACTATAATTAAAAGATAATTCAGATATGTTATTATATTTAAAATATTCCCTTCTAGATGTTTCATTATCTAAAATATTCATATTTCTGTAATAATTATAAGTTATATCTTCAGCACGATTAGGTTCAACATCTAATAATCTTAAACTATCTAAAACAGTAAAATTATTATTATTATTAGTTTGTAATACATTTATATCATCTACTTCTTTAATAAATCTTATTGAATAATTAGAAACATTATTAGTTATTCTAGTAGCAGTGTTTTCTAAATCTAATCTAGCATTAACTATAGGTGTTAATATTGGATAAATAAAAGTATTTATAACATTAGATTTTAAAACAATAGTATTATTATCAATTATATAATCTACAGTTAAAATTTCTTTTTTATTATAATCACTAATCATTATATTTTGATTTTGTTGTATCATTGTATCAGTAATATCAACAGTTATAATATTATTATTTATATTTACAACTTCTCTCTTCTGTGTAAATACTGGTAATGCTATATAATTATCAAATCCAGAATATAAAATTTTATCTAAATCTCTTTTTCCTTTTTTATCTAAAGTATAAAAATATTCAAAAGTTGCTCTAGCATTAGTTAAATATCCTATTCTTTGTTCTGAAGAATTTTTACTTTTTAATATTTCTGTATAAAATTTATAATATTCTGTAATGTTATTTAAATAGTTAACATCAAAATCAAACAAAATAGCTCTTATTAATGATATATTAGTTATTAAATTTAAACCTGATACTGTAAAATTAATATTACCATTTACTGTTGTATTACCTTTTTTATTTACATTTATATTAAATATTTCTGATTTTAATGGATTAATAGTTATAGGTAATGTATAAGTATTATCATTTTGATCTTTTAATACTACATTATCTAAATTATTTAAAGTTATATTTGTTATAGTTTTATTATAGTTAAAATATGCGTTCCATATCTCTACGCTTTCAGATACATTATCGCTAACATATCCAAAATTATAATCTTTATTTATTATGTGAACTTGATCATATAAGTCATCTGTATATTTATATTTTAATACAGCGTCAAATTCTACAGATGAAAAAACGCTTTCATTATTTATTGTTAGCGTTCCTGATTTAGAAAGCGATGGTTGAACTAAATTAATAAAATCAGCAGGAAATATTATATCAATAGCAGTATTATCAATATTTATATACTGTAATTTAGTCATATTATTCTCCTATCTTTATAGCTATTCCTAAACCATAACCTTCATTATTATAAGCGTGTGGACTGTATTTTTTATTAAATGGGAATACTATATATTCATTAGTACCAATATTAAAAACAGTTTCAGGTTGATGATTTTTCATATTAACTATAAATACATTTTCAACTTGACCTATAGGATACATATCGGCAGTGCTGGTATCTTTTTTATAGTATTCAATTGGGAATAATAAAGAAGTTCCATTAAAAGTATTATCTGATCTAGTTATTAATCCAGTACCAGCAGCAGTATCTATAGTAAATTTTGGATAATTATTAGTAGTTACTGAACTATAATGATTTTCATATAATCTTGTTAAAGTAGTATCTAAATTTAAACTATTTAAAATAAAACTTGTTTGATTAGTAGCGTTTTGTGAAGCGAAAGGTCTACGATTTCTTAATATACTTTCAGTTGAGTAATAATTATCATAAGTTTCAGAACTTGCTGTAGTTATAAATAAAGAATCAGTTGCTGAATAACAATCTAATTCACCAGCATATAAAATGGAATAATTTATAGAATTAAATTTAGTAATAACTACTATTGCTTTACTTGAAACATATATCCAGTAATTGCTATTATTTGCTACTTGTATTGATCTTATAGTTGCTTGATCTTGTGCATCTGTATTTGCTGAACTTGCTCCAGTATTTCTATACCAGTTATTAGCTAGGTTAAATGCTGTAGATATATTACAAGATAATGATTGAAGTGAATAAGTAGCATAATCTGCATCAGCCCCTGAATCATTAGTTGGTGCTTCACCTGATACACCACAAAAATTATAATATTTACCAGATTTAGATAAATGTAATCTTTTACCTCTAGTATTACCAGATATAATATTATCAGAATAATTTTCAACAGTAAAACCATTTGCTTCTGTTAATATTTTTAATCTTAATAATAAATCTTCGGCATTTAAACATATACCTGAATCTTGTGCTGTGAAAACTGTCATTTTATCCTCTTATTATTTTTTAATAGCAAAAAAATCGCTTTGTGTTGTTCTGAATATATTATTAAATATTAAATAATCTTCTGTATCAATTGTTAAAGTATTTTCTGGTGAAACTCCTAAACCTGAAATTATAAAAATTCCATCTAATTCACCAGCAGCAGATGTATCATTAAATAATATAGTTGGTATTAATGTATAAGTATTATCTTGATTTTTAGCAAGTTTAGACTGAACTATATTAGTTGGATATATCATACCCATACCACTTGTTCCATTAACTGCTGAATTTTGAATTTTTATCCAATTAGCATTTTCATCTTTTAAAACTGATAAACCTTTTGTTTTTCCTGATTTTTGATACATGAATGCTTCATTTTTAACATCTGTATCTGATAATAATTGTGTAATTTCATATCCATTAGCACCACAAAAATAAGGTTTTGGATATTGTGTATTAGAACCATAAGCTAAAAATTTACCAAGATAAAAACTTATATATGAAGTTGAACATTTAGCAACAACGATCAGCCTTCTATTATTTAAAAAGAACCAATAATTTATTGCGTTATCATGTAAAGTTGCTATCGGTGCTATATCATTTGTATTTACAGAGTTATCTGGATAATGGTTTATGCTTCCTGATTGAGCATAGAAGGCATTACCTGAATTATAAGAATTACATACATTAAGTAATAAATTATAATAAGTTGAACTATTAGTATTTACTTTAAAACCTATTACAACATCATTATCTGGATTTCTAAAAAATAATTCTCTTGGTGTTCCTGAATCTTTTAAATTAGTCCATCCATTAGTTGTTAAAAATGTTTTTAATGTATCTAAAAAATTAGTTAAATTAGTTACGCTACCTGTTGAATATGCCATATTTCTTTACCTTATTATAATACTATTTTATCATATATTAAATAATAATCAATCTAATATATTTCTTATTTGATCTTTATTCTTTCTAATTATCTTTATAACTCCTTCGACTCCATTTTGAGTTTCTAAAGTTGACTTTGCTAAAGAATTGCTGTCTATAATTATATTATTTTCAACTATATTATTGGAGGCTTGCATGTTTCCATTATATTGTTGATTTTTTGTTAATACTTGTTCGCCACGCTTTAAGACAGCTAAAGATTCGTCACCTTTAGTGATGCCCGGAACCTGAACTAGTGGTTGTGTTACTCCTACAGTTCCTCCAGTATGGAAGAATGGTAAAGCACTTAAAGCATTAAAGAATAATGAACCAAAACCACCACCAAGACCAGAATCTTTATTAGAACCATAAGATCCAATAGTATTTAAATATAATTGTTCTAAAATCATTTCTGATATTTTCTTTAAAAAGAATGTAGCAAAGTCATTAAAAGCTTCTTTTGCTGATTTAGTTCCAGATACAAAATCTGAAAATATATCTAAAAATGAATTTTTTAATTCTTCGTTTAATTTATTTATTCTTTGAACAGTAAATACATAATTTTTATTAGTTTCTTCTTGTTTTATACCAAGTTGAGTTTGTAATTCAATTCTTTCTTGAGTTTTTTGATTAATTTGTTCTTCTAGTCTTGCTCTTTCTTCAAAATTAAAATAATCAGTATTATCTAATTTATTTTGTAAAGCATCTAATTCTTTTTCAGCAATTGATAAATTATTTTTAAATTGTTCAATATCGAAAATTTTATTAGTTAAATCTATTAATTTTGCTTTTTCTTCTAAATCAGTATATTGTTCATCTATTTCTTTTAATCTTTCTTGTCTTTCTATTTCAGTAGCTTCTACAATATTACCTGATTCTTTTAATAATGAAACTTGTGCTGCTAATATTTCTTTTCTTAATGATTCTTGTCTAACACTATCATCAGTTAATTCTTTAATTTTTTGTTTATAATCTAATTGAACTTTTAATAATGAATTTTGATCTCCATATAAAGTTTCAACTTCTTCTAATTCTGAATAAATTCTTTTTAAATCTTGTATAAATATTTCCTTATCATCTGGATTTAATTTAAATTTTAATTCAGCTATTTCTAATTCTTTATTTAATTTATTAACTAATTTTTGATATGCTCCAGATGGTTGTTTTTCAAAATTATCACCAAGAGATTTAGTAACTACTTCAGCAGTTTTTTTAGTATTATCTTTTATTATTTTTTCATCTGGTTTAGTTAATGTGTCATTAAATACTTTATTATAAGCATCTAAAGAATTTTTTAAATCAGAAACATTAGCAGTTATATTAACAGCACTTTGTTCTACTCTTTTACCAAATTGAGAATCTAAAGCTTTTCTTCTTTCTTCTCTTTCTTTTTTTAAATTTTCAATATTAATATTATGTCTTTCTATTTCTTTTTCAGTTGTTAATTCTATACCATCAGCAACATCAGTTAATTGTTCAGAAGTTTTATTTAAAGACATTGAATATTTAACTAATTCAGTACCAGCACCTTCAAAACCTGCTTCTTTAGCAATTATACCACCAAATAATGCTGATTTAGCTTTTAATTTTTCAAATTCACCAAAAAAATTTACAGTATCTTTAGTTAATGATTTAAATAAATCACTTAAAGCACCATTTTTAATAATTGTAGCATATTTATCAACAACTTCTTTAAATATTTTAAAAGCAAATTCTGTTTCTTCTTTTAATAAAAATAAAAAATAAACTATTGGTTCACTTGCTCCTTGAACACCTGAAGATAAAGTTGTTAAAGATTTTGTTAATAAATCAAAAGCTGAAATTATTTTAATTAATGATTTTGCTAAATCTTCAGCATTTTGACCATTTAATATAGAATCATTACCATTAACTTCTTTTAAAAATTCATTGAATTGTGGTATAAATTCTGATAAAAATTTAGCACTAAATGCTTGTAAATTTTGTAAAAATATAGTTATTTGATCATTAAAATTTTCAAAATTAACAGCATCTTGTTCTGATAATAATAAACCACGATCTTTTAATTCTTTATTGATTTGATCTACTTGTTCTAAATTATTAATTAATAATTCTATATCTTTAATTTTTAATTTATCTAAAACTAATTTCTTTTCTAAATCAGGTAAACCTTTTATTTCACTTGCTATTGTTCTTAATTGTTCTTCTGGTCTTAATTTTGCTAAAGTTACAGCATCAACATTTAAAGCATTTAAAATTTTAACACCTTCACCTTCACCTAACGCTGCTTCTTGTACTGTTTTATTTAATTCAAAAAACTTATCTGCTAAAGTTTCTACTGATATACCAGCAAGATCAGCAGCTTTAGCAAAACCTTGAAACTCTTCAAAACTTACACCAGCCTTTTGTGCTAATTTAGACTGAGCATCAATAGTATCTATAACTCTTTTACTATAAGCAGCAACAGCAGTAGTAGCAACACCAATAGCAATACCTAAATTTTTACCAAAATTACTTGCTATCTTATTACCTTCTTTTAATTCTTTATTTAATTTATTAACATCTTTAGATACTTTTGAAGTTTTCTTTGAAGTTTCATCTAAACTTTTATTAAAGGTACTGTTATTTTTAGATACATCTTTTGCTGATTGACCTAATTTTTTAATTTCGTCTTTATATTTTTTTACATACTCTAAACCTTTTTGTTTAAATTCTATAAAAAAATTAACCTTATTATTAGCCATTTATTAAACCTTTTTATATTTATTTTTTAATAGTTCTATTAATTCAAAATTACCAGTAGCAGAAGTTATTTGAGTTGCTAAAAGTATTTCTATTAATTCTAATTTTTCTGAATTTTCGATATTTTTATGTATTTCATAAATGAAATATAAATCACGAATTGGAATATAATAACTATCATCTACTTTTTTTAATTTTAAATATTCACAGATTGTTATTAATTCTTCTAAAGTTCTGCCGAACCCTCTTTTTTTATAATATTCTATTATTTTTTCTTGCTGCTTTTGTTGTTTAATGATTTCGCTAGCTTTGATAGTTCGGCTACTATCTTTTTTATTTCTGTTTCCAAATCTTCTATTTTTTCTGGTAGTGTTAATTCTAAAATAGCATTTAATGCCTGTAATTGAATTAATATTGGTAAATCTCTAACATTAGATATATCTGATTCTGGATCTTCATCACAAGTAGATATTATTAAATTACAAAGATCTGGTGCTCTTTCAAATAATTTACTAACTATATCATTATTATCTTCTAAATTTATACCATCAAATATATATACTATTAAATCTTCATATATATTTGCTATTTCTATTATATCTTTTAAAGATAATCCTCTTAAATTTAAATAACAACCTTCATTATCTGGTATTTCTATTATTTTTCTTTTCTTTTTAAATTTAGATAAACTCATTTATTTCTCTCTATATTATATAATTATATTTTATCATAAAAAATAGTTTTTTCAATTAATAAAAAAAGCCTACATCACTGTAAGCCTTCTTTATTTTATAGTTTACTATTACTTAACTGTTACTATCTTCATAAACTGAGATAATCCAGCACCTTGTATAGCTTTGGAAGCAAGTAATGAGCCATCTACAGTTATTGATCCGAAATCTTCAGTTGACAATAATGGTAATGTAGCTGGATTTAATTCAACAACATGCATCCATACTTTATTCTGATTTTCATTGTTGTCTGCTATATTTCTACCCTCAAAATATAAGGCAACTTTCAAGCTGTCTTTAGTGAACGCTTCAATACTTTTAACATCTTTAGAATCATATTCAACTTCAACAGAAGCAAGTTCAGCAACATTATTAGCAGCACCTAAAGCAGTCTGTTCAGCAGTTGTATAGAAATATATAGAACCTTCGTTAACTTCGTAGTTTTTTCCTTCTTCTAAAGTATTAGCACCATCAGTTAAAACAACGTTACCTTCAATAACACCAGATAAAGGAATAGTTTTTCCAAGATATGCTGTTATAGTTTCAGTTACACCAGTAGCACCAGCAACTTCAGTTAAATCACCATAGCAATATTTAGCAACATTAGAAGCAGCAAAGTTTCTAAAAGTTAAAGATATTGTTCCATTCTTTTCAGTTGTTACAGTGTGGAATTTAGATCTAGCTGATTTTAAAGAACCATATAAGTCGATCTTAGTTACTTCAAAAGATACATCAACAGCATCTATTAAACCCATTGACTCATAACCAGAAGCGATGTTATCATTAGCGTCTAATATAGCGAAGTATAATGTACCATTGGTTAACCATCCTATACTATCTACATCAGATCTAAAATTTTTATTTATAGCCATAATTTTTCACCTTTTTTTATTTAATTTATTTATTCTTTTTATAGAAATTTATTCTTTGAGTAAAATCAAAAGCAAATACTGAAAATCTTGTTTTATTTCTTTCACCTGACATTATTTGTCTAAATGAATTGAAAGTAGGATATCCTATCACATCTAAACTTAACTTATTTTCATATGTATTAGAAATTATTTCATTCATTGTTGTTATACAAGTTTCTGATTGACTTCTTAATTCATTTTTTACATTTGAATAATCATTTTTAGCAACTATATAAACAACTATATTTAAATTTAAATCTAAACCTTTAACTGCTGGATTTTGTATAAATTGTCCACCTATAACATCAATAAAACAAGTGCTTTTATCTATGTTTAAATCTATTTTTATATTATTAAAATCATCAGTATTAAACTCACCAGAATATATAAAACATTTATTTACAGAAGATAAATTTTCTATCAATTCTTTTAAATTATTTCTATATTCGTTTATTTTTACTTCTTGAATATTATTCATTTTTTAAACCTATACTTTATTATACTAAATTATTTAATACTTTTTCAATTATATTAATTATATCTTTATTCCATGAATCTGGTAAA
>JACCDZ010120364.1_pt1 | contig 12294 bp, 33 predicted proteins | sample 7449551 | NCBI WGS metagenome assembly JACCDZ01 (sample SAMN15323452, study PRJNA562643) | freshwater metagenome | isolation source: river surface water | place: USA:Blue River Watershed | collected 2017-08-18
ACATTAACTACTGGAGGTTCTATTGAATGGGTTGATTGTGATACTGGTGACCTTAAATCATTTGCTTCAAGTGGGCCTATAACATTCTATCAATGTGCTTTAATATCTGGTGGATTAGCACAAATATCAATAACAAGCGGAACTGGAACTATTACCCCAACTGGATATTGTTCAGAATAATCATAATATGCAACATCTTAGAGACTATATACTTATTATTGGATTCTTTTTCTTAGGCGTATTTGCCTATGAATCATGTCATAAGACCGATAAAAAGGCTGACTTTAGTGATATGAGTAACTACAATAAGATTAAGGAGATACACGACACAGTGTACTTAAAAACGTACAGAAAAACGTACATAAAGGGAGATTCTATCCCTTTTGTGATTATAGCAACAGATACGACTACTATTCATGATACAATACGCATACTAAACGATTATAATTCAGTTGTAGCTTATACTGATACCATTAAGCAAGATTCTAATATCTTTGTGATTAATGATACCATAACCAAAAATCGTATCAAATCAAGGTCTTTTGAGTCCAAGATTACCGAAAAAACCATCTATGTTAAGGAGTTTTATGCAGAGAAAGCCAAGTATAGGCTTTATTACGGCATAAGAGGCGATTTTAGCCCATCTAATGGCTTAGAAGTACTAAGTCCTGGTTTGATGCTAAGTGCCAAAAATAAGGCTCTAATAGGCCTTAATCTTAATATTAATAAAAATAACAATATTAGTTACTCTGGTAGCTTGTATTTTAAAATAGGTAAAAAGTAACATGGCTCCAAAGAAAGACGTAAATGTAAGTGCTAATCCTCTACCGATTAGCTTTTCTCAGTTTAGTAAAGACCCAATTAAGGGCACTATGTTTTTAGTTATCATCGGTATAACTGTCCTTTATGTAGATATTAGAGGCAATTTCAACAATCAAATCAACTCTCAAGACGCAAGGATTACTAATCTTGAGTATAAAGATAGCTTGAAAACACAAGCGTTAATTGAGTGTAAGACAGCCCTAAGTTCAACGACTACTAAGTTAGAGACTCTTGATGCAATGGGTGCTATTAAATCATCTGTTAAATAATAGGCCATGAAATCAATTCTTTTAATTTTTGGGTTTCTAACGGTTACAGCTACAACAATTAATGTGACAGCTAAAAAAGAGGATAACAAGATTGCAGAAGATAAGGAGTTTGAGCAGTTCATGAATGATTTTAACCAGACCTTGACTAAAAACAAAGCTGTTCAAGTTAAGGCAGATGAGGCTAAAGAAGCAATAGTAACGTCTACCGTTAGCAAGTTTGCTGAGATTAAACAAGAGGTAAATACACTAAAAACCGAACTAAATGAAGTTAAGCAGACTTTGGATAGTGTTAGTAATGATACTGCTATCAGTTTCAAGTTACTCCCAATATCCCATCACAAAAAAGATTAAAGGTGATTCTGTTGTTATAATGACAATTGGTCAAGCAGATACCATTAATAAACTATATAAGTCCTATAACGATACAATAATTGCTTATAAGGACTCGTTAAAATCTAAAACAATAAAAGATGATTCTATTTTCAATATCTACAGCTATAAAGTTAGTACGCTTGAACATTACAAGTTTCGTTACGAAGCTAATCTCGAAACATATCGTAACAGAGAAAAAGAAATTGACAAGATGGATAAATACCATGCTTGGCAAAAAATAATATTAATATTCTTAGTCATTTTCCAATTTAGTCAATTATAATATATGAAACAATTTTTCCAAGAAGATAATGGTAGATTTAGCATGAAGCGTTTATGTGGTTTATTTTGCGTAGTATCATTATGCGTCACTATGTATCATAACCAATTTAGTGAGCAACATTTTGCTCCAAGTCCAATTCTTGTAGAATCAGTAGCTTTGTTAGCATTCGGTTGTTTAGGATTAACCTCAATAGAGAAAATATTTAAGAAAGATGCCTAAGAACGAAAAGATAATATTAACACTTGGCTTCCTATTATGGTTGCTTGGATTAGCATATTTTGTAAATCAAATGATTTAAGATGAAATTAACAGCACATTTTTCATTAGCAGAGTTTACTCGTAGTGAGTCAGCAAAAAGACATGGAGTATCTAACGAACCAACTCCAGAGCATTTAAAGAACCTTATTGTTCTTTGTGAGAAAGTATTAGAGCCAATCAGAATGAAGTTTGGCCCTATCAATATCTCATCTGGATATAGGTCTAAGGCTCTGAACCATTACATTGGAGGGTCATTAAATTCACAACATTGTGAGGCTAAAGCGGCAGATATTGATATGGATGGTATGACTAATGCAACTAATAAAGAAGTATTTGATTTTATCAAAGACACTTTAGATTTCGACCAGTTGATTTTTGAGTTTGGAACAAAAGATGCTCCAGACTGGGTTCATGTTTCTTATAACGCAGGTAAAAATAGAAAGCAAGTGTTGAGAGCACTTAAGGTTAACGGCAAGACTGCCTACGCACCTTACAAATAGAACTAACCAAACCAACCAATATGGCATCTAAAAAAAATGTGCTTGTCATAGGAGATACGCACGAACCATTCTGTCATCCACTTTATAGGAACTTTTGCCTTGAAGTGTATAACAAGTTTCAATGCTCCGAAGTAGTACATATCGGAGATGAAGTAGACAATCACGCAATCAGTTATCACGAATCAAAACCAGACGGTCATGGAGCTGGATATGAGGCTGATTTAGCTCAAGCAGCTATGTATAAATGGTACAAGGCTTTCCCTAACGTAAAAGTCTGTATCGGTAACCACTCAGCCCTACATAAAAGAAAGGCTCAAACAAGCGGTTTACCAGAACGATTCATCAAATCATACGAACAAGCATGGGATGCTCCTAAAGGCTGGAAATGGGCCTTAGAATGGGAAATAGACGGTGTTCTATATACTCATGGCACTGGTAGTTCTGGACAAGCTGGTGCAATCAATAGAGCAAGAGATGCCAGGCAATCAACTGTTATAGGTCATATCCATAGTTTTGGTGGTGTTTTATACTCATCATCAGATAAGGACATGATATTCGGCATGAACGTAGGCTGTGGTATCGATATTGATGCCTATGCTATGGAGTATTCACGACCTTTCCCCAAAAGACCAACATTAGGCTGCGGAGTGGTGTTAGATGGCGGAAGAGTTGCTATATTTGTACCGATGCCATTAGGCAGCAAGATTATTAGGTTACCTAAGAAGTAACAATAGTTTAGTAAATATTTTAAAGTGTGTATTACATTGATAATCAATGCGGTATGCACTTTTTATTTCCATTAGAATTAAATCGTAAATTTGTATGAGCAGAGAAGTAGACGTAAAGATTGACCAATTAATGAAGGAGAAAAGCAATTTAGAAGCAAGGCTTGAATTGATTGTTAGAGAATTGCGATTAACTGTTCTTAAAAATAGTATCACAAATGTTAATGCACATCATACAACTGACAGAAGATGAAGATGAAAGCTATGAGTTCCAAGATAATTCAGAGGAATCAGATGCTTATATCAACATTTATGAAGTAGTTAGCGTTACTGCTGATGAGGAGAATGATGAAAGGTGCTTTGTGTATATGACAAACGAGGACTACTTTTATGTGAATGAATCTATCAATAGTTTTATAATGAGGTATCAAGCAATGCTTTATGGCTCAGTTTTAACTAAGTTCTACGATAGTTCTAATAAACAGAATTAAGATGCTCTCTCATAGGTGTTTGGTTGGTTTTGGTGAAGGCTCGAGGTAAAATCTCGGGCTTTTTTATTTTGTTTATTAAATAATAATATTTATGTTTGCAATACCATAATATGACTACGGTAATAGTCAAATATGAGCCTCAGTTACGCTAATAGCTGGGGCTTTTTTTATAATAAAGAACCCCCCATAAGAATATGGAGGGCCACCTATTTATCTACAAAACACAACACTTTACTTTTTTTGGTACTCTTTCACTGCAAATGTAACTAATCCTACAATAGAAAGTACATATAAACCTCTAAAGGTTAAATGCCAAAACATAGGATTCCATTCTGCAATAAGGAAAGCAAATGGTACATAAACCATTACCATTAATGCTATAAGTCCAACCATTGCTTCAAGTATATTTTTCATAATAGTTAATTTAGAAAGGTAGTTTTTCTCTTACTTCGCCATCTGGCTTCCATGGGTCAATTTCTACATAGAAATCTGATTCACCAGGATTGTGAGACTTCTTCATCTTTACTAAGATGTTAGCCCATCCTTTGTTATCTTTAGCAAAGTCATTTAACTTTTGTAAGTCATCTGGCCCTAAAGAGATTTTTCTTAAACTACCGAATGCTGTTGTTAGTGTAAAGCATCTCCCAAGGTAGAGTTCTTTTGATTTAGACATTTTGTTTGGTTTTTATTGTTATAAACTTTTTTTTAATTGCTCTTTTAACTTAGTGAGGTAAAGACTAAAGTCTAATGCCTCTTCTATAGCGTGTTCAATCCATTGTTCTGTTATTAGGTCATTTCTGTCAAGGTCGGTTCCGTATTTCTCAAAGCCAATCCTTGCTCTGTCTTTTAAACGATTAATAACATTCTCAACGACTGAATCGTACTCGTAGTTATTCTGCATCTTTTTTATATTTTTTTACTTGTGCTTTTAAGGCTTCTCTCCACTTTAAGTCTACAGTACCATCATCCAAGATGTCTTGAATAAGTTGTATTGTCTCGTTAGATACAAACTCTTTAGCTTTTTTTGTAGCTTTTACTACTTTTTCTTCTTTGTTTTCTAATTCTAAGTTTTCCATAATTTAATTTTTATCTGCCTTGGCCTCTGTATTGTTTAGGCTTCGGACTGTGTTTATTGTAAGATTTTTTAGCCCTACCCATTTTACGTTTGCCGAAATTCTTTTTCTGATTCCCTCCAGCTGAAGATTTTAGTTTCGCCATCTTTAAATATTTCTAATTTTATTGTTTCATCTGATGTCTGGCTACATAACATACTTGAACCTCCTGCTAATCCTAACTGAGTTAAAAAAGTAAACTGCTCTGGACTAATCCTATCGCCTAACTTCTTAATCTCACAAGCTACAAACTGACCATGTTTTCTATCATAACCGATTATATCTGGAACCCCTTTCCTACCAATAAACGCCCTACCTTTAACAGCAAGGTTATTATTTCTCCATACTTCCATCCCTCTTTGTCCTAAATAGTCAATCATCATTTTGGTCAGCTCGGAAGCTGTTTTGTATGTTGCCATAAACCAAAGTTACAATATATTTATATATATTATACATAACGAATCATCTCATCGATTGGAACTTGCACATATTTGACGTTTCCTTCTACCTTAGTATTGTTCACTCTAAAGTACCTACGAGCCTTTTTTCTAAGCATTTCTGACCTCATAAAGTATATCCTATCCCTCAAATCAAAGTTAATAGCAAAGAACTCTACATTTTTATCAGCTATGCCAGAAGGTTGGTTGTCTCTCTCGTATTCTAACCACATAAAGCCATCTAACAATGCTGTAGGCATCTGTATTACTAAAATCTTAGTGTTCTTAGCAAACAACTTAATAGCTTGGTAAGTACCATCAGCATTACGAGCCTCTTCTATCTCGAACTTACGTCTGTTCCTATAGCCATTATGCTTACCCATTATTTGTAATCTATAAATGTCATTGTTTCTGGTAAAAATCTAAGCGGCAAGTTTTTTGTTGTGCCATGTCTATTCTTCTCAACCTTACAGATAACTAAATCATTAGTAGCATACTCTGTGCCACCAATCTCTATTGGGTTAGTCATCTCATAGTAATTAGGCCTCATCAGCATAATAACTGCATCAGCATCTTGCTCAATAGAACCAGATTCTCTTAGGTCAGATAACTGTGGCATCTTATCTCCTCGTTCCTCTACTCTACGAGATAATTGAGATAGGGCGATAATGGGTACTTGTAACTCTTTTGCTAAGGATTTAAGGCTTCTGCTTATTAAACTCACCTCCTGCTCTCGGTTTTGGTTGTTTTTGCCTTGTCCACTCATAAGCTGTAGGTAGTCGATAAAGATTACTTTAATGCCATACTTCTGCTTCATAATGGTTGCCTTTGCTCTAAGTTGCGAAATACTTATACCGCCCATATCTTCAATATGTAGAGGGGAAAGTAATATCTTATCATCAGTTTTTAGTAGTATCTTTCTTTCTGCGTCATTCAAATTATTCATTCTAAGGCGTTTTAAGGGTATCTCACTTGTTATTGACTCTAACCTTTCAACTAACTGCTCGGAGCTCATTTCGAGGCTAAAAATGGCCGTAGGAATCTTATTTAGAATACATAAGTGGTAAATACTTGAAAGCATGAAAGCTGTCTTACCCATACCTGGTCTTGCAGCTATAACTACAAAATCTGGTCGGCACCATCCTGCCAATGTGTTATTTAGCTCACTAAATCCAGTATCATAACCTAATAATTCTCCGCTTTGTGCCTTGTCTCTTGAGTAATTTAACGATAAAATGACATCTGTTATTGTCTTTTCATGGATATTACCATACTCTTGTAAAGCTATAAGTTTACCGTTGACCATGCTGAGTAAATCTATTGCTTGACTATCATTGTCTAAGCATTCATATTCGCTTTGTTTAAACAGCATAAATGCTTCTCGTTTCTTATAAACCTCAATAAGCATCTCAATATGGCTGTTGACATTATGTGCTCCAGTTACATTATCAGTTAACTTAGATAGGTAAAATGCACCTCCTAATTCTTTATAAGCCTCATCATCTTTAAGTTTTTGGTTTAGGGTAGTTATGTCTACATAAACGCCATCATCATACATCTTTTTTACAACGTCAAATATTTTTTGGTGACCTAAATCATAAAATACTTCTGTTTTTAAGTGTCCAACAACTAATGGTAAGGTTCTTTTATCCATCAATATTGCACCAAGTATGCTTTTCTCTAACTCTCTGCTCTGTGGTAGTATTACTAATTCCATTATTTAAGGCTGATTTTAGTTGTTTGTTGTGTAGTTGGTGTAAACTGATTGCTATTTCTCTTCCATGTTCTTACTGCTGCCTTCCAATCCTTCATAGGATTTTTACCTATTAACCATCCTCTTGCTTCGTAATGGTCTATAAATTGTGAGCCATCTAAAGTAAATCCAATCTCCTTAGAATATTCATTTATTTGTTCAGCCGTAGGCCTTATAAATGTATTCTTATTGTTAGTATTATTGTTAGGTAAAGTTTTTTTACCAGTTTCGGTAAAGTTTTTTGACCGTTCAAGTAAAGTTTCTTTACCATCGGTAAACTTTTTGTAATCGTTTATATAACTCATAAATACTGACGTTACTCGTAAGTGTTTTGTAGTAGGATTTTTATAAACCAACTCTTTTTCTATTAATGAGTTTATAATGTTAATTACAGATTGTTTAGATAAATCTAAATCCTTACCCATGGTTTCTTTGCTCATATAGCACCATAAGGTATCATTGTTCTGCATACGCATAATCGTATCTAATACGCAGTATTCATTACATGATAGCTTAAAATCCTTCCGTACTGGATGAATTATTGTTGTGTAAAATTGTGACATAAGGTTATTTTTTAATACGAAACACTACTAATCGATTTTGATAGGTAAATCTTTTCTTTTGTAGTGGGTTAAGTGCTTCTCGTATTGCTTGTGCGTTAATGTTGGTCTTTCTGTTTGCTGCTGCTATTGATATAAACTGCTCTTCTTCTTTGGTATCAAGGTATATCATTCTAACCTTAATAGAGTTTTCGAATCCTCTTGGTTCCAAATCTAATCCCATTAATGATGCGTTTTAGTTCGTAAATAAGGTTTGCTGTAAATAGTATTGCAAATGCTAATGGCACTGAAATTAAAACAAATTTTATTAGTTCAAAAGTAAATTTGAAATTTTGTTTCATTTTTATTTGTTTTGATTATAGTTTTTTAAAATCTACGCTTTCAGAATAATATCCATTTGATGAACCATACCATCTTATATCTACATACCCCTTTATTGTAGCAAGTTTGTAAAATGTCCAAGTAAATGATTCATCATCTTCATCTTTTGGATTATCACAGTTTGTACTTTCTTCAGCCATTGTAATAGGGCTATTTATTAAATCATCAATATCACCAAATATATCTTCTATGTAAACTCCTTCACAACAATCTTGTTCGTGATACATTTTATAAATTTCACCATCAACGCAATGAAAATAAATTTCATCATGTTTTCTTTTAATGTGTGACAATGTTTTGCCAAGTAAAACTTCAATTTCCATATTTATTTTGTTTGTAGTTTAAAAATAACCACCCCAAGTTCCCTAATTACTATCTTGGTTAAAAAATATTTAATATCTTGAGGTGGTATAAGTTTACTATTTGCCTTTAGGCGTAATAGGTGTTGTAGGTTTTTTTGTGCTCTTATCAAGCCACTTTAATATTTCATCTGCTCTTTCAAACAGCTTACTATCAATGCCAGAACTTAAAGCGACCCATAGAGCAAACTGCTCATTGTTCATTGTTGGTTGGTTCATAAGTATATCTTAATAAGTGATTTAATAATGTATCTTCAGTTCTATGCCATGTAGTATAAATAAAAGAATTATCCTTAGATTTCATTCTTAATTTATAAATATGGTTATCATCTTCTGCTGGTATCATTGTGATATTATATTCATAGAATTTTTCTACTTCTTTAATATCATATTGTTCGCCATATTTATCTTGCAATCTTTCTAATAGTGTATTTGCCATTTTATTTCTTTAATGAGATTTTAAATGTGGTTGTGCTATACTTAGGAGCTGGGTAAATCATTTCGCCAGTCTCTGGGTCAACCAATGGTTCTTTAATTGTCTTAAGTAATGACTCTCTTTCTTTCTGCTTAAACTTGATAGCTTCTAATTCTTGGTTCATTTTAAGCCAAGTATAGTCGCCATCATATGCATACTTTACGCCAGATTCAAACTTACTAACTTCTGCTCCTAAGACCTCTGCTTTGCCTTGAGGATGAGATGAAAGGATATCTACCACATCTTCCTTTAAATCGGCTCTAATGCCATCTAAAAGCTGAATGATAGCCTCTGCTTTAACAAGCATCTCAAGTGGGTTATCTCCAGTCTCTCTAAAATGTTGTACGATAGTTTGTTTTAGCAACTCAATGCTAAACTTTGATGGTTCAATAGAACTAAGTTCTACTTTTGGTAATAATTCTAAACTCATAGTTTTATTTTATAATAATGAATAAATAAATGATGCAACAACAAACAAAATATCTATACCTAACAATAATAATATAGAAGTCCATGCTACATTTTCATCATCAAAAGAATGATAATATTTATCTCTTTTTAATAATGCAAGTATATATGTTATTATAATCCAGATAATAGGTAAAATATGTAATGCAATCCATATTGCTGCAAATGTTTTATCTTCTCCTTCATGATGATGGTAATTATATCCATTGCTTACAACTATTGGTGTAATGGCTCTTATTGGCATATTATTTATTTTTGGTTAGGTTTTCTTTTTTCATAGACAATAACTTCTTTAACATTTCGTTGCTGTCAAATAACTGCTTATACCCAAAGTACAAATCTGTTAGTTGCTTTACTTTAGTACAATTAGCAATTTCCATCTTAATAGCATCAATATCTACTTCCTCTTCTTCTACAATCTCTGCTACTACTTCTTGTACTGTCTGAGAAGGTTTTTTAGGTGTTTCTGCTGGTGCAAAGTCCATCTCTTCTGCTGGTGTAGCTTCAAATCCTGCAGCTTTCATTAACCAAGCAAGTAAGTTACGATACGCCTTACCGATTGCTCTTGTCTGTGCCATTGATAATATTGCATACTCATCAAATCTCTTTTTGCTATGCTCAAAGTTGCTACATATTGCTACTCCAGTGGCTACTAATTGACCAGTATTAATATTTCGTACTTCGCATTTAGCCATGTACTTTATTTCTACTTGACCAGGTTCTGTGCCTCTTCGAGTTAAGTCCGTAGTTTCTGTGATAATCGGCATTAACCCTAAAGAAGCTCCAGCGAATTGCCATCCTTCAACATTAACAAATTGCTTTCCTTGAATGTTGCTTGACAATCCTTTTTCTTTGATAAGTTTCGCTAAATCTTTAGATAAGTTTAGCATTGAATCCGAGTTGATTAAATCAAACCTTGGTTGATTAGTTATTTCTGTGCTCATAATTTAGTTTTTTGGTTGTGTTAAATGGTTGATTAAAATAGGAAACTTCCATGATTGGGTTGTTATCCCAGTAACTAACTAATAGTTGCATCATGTTGTAAGATGCTTGGTTGTAGTTAATCTCATGTAAAATCTTAGCTGTAAATAGCTTTTTGTCTTGTTCTGATAGTTCGTGAAATGTAGAATACATAGTGTTTGTTTTTATTTGTCTGAATATAATTTAGGTACCTTAATCTTCTTTCTTACTTCTTGATATTTCTCCATGTAATATGGCACTACTTCAACATCGTTTGCAAAAGTGTTTATGCCATGTAAAACTGTAGTTCTATCTCTTTTAAAGTATGGGGCAATTTGGGCGGATTTTTGTTTATAGTGAACATGAAGGATATAAAAGCACATATTTCGTGCAAGTACATTCTCTCTATATCTACCTTTATTTGTAATCATAATAGGCCTTATCTTAAAAACATTAGCCGCATGATTAATTACATTGTCTACTATTGCCTTATCTACCTCATAGTTTTTTGGTCTTAGTAAAGACTTGCGTGTCATTCTAAATTTCGCTATAGTCATTGATTTGGTTTTTAAGTGCTTCTAACTTGTTGGCGTAATAGGTTTTTACTATCTCAACTGTCTCGTAATCGTGCTTCTCTAATCTTGTCTTTAATAGGTATGGTGAAAGTCCAGTGATAGCACAGATTTTTTTCATGTCTCCATGTCTCAGCATTGCTCTATAATCCGTTACTTGAATCATCTTGTAATTGGTTGTTTTGGTTAATTAATACTTGTCCTGCTTCTGTTAATGGTCTGCAGAATAATGTGAACGCCTTATCTCCGTCTTGGAATGTTACAGTTGTTTCTTCTGTATTAGCAAGTACTAATCTAATAGCTGGTTCTTGACCATCTATCTTTTCGTTAGTTGCTGCGAATACTTGTGGCTCGTTATCGCCAAACTTAAAGCACCACTCACAAGGGAAAATGGGTGTTAATTCTCTTTCTACTAATTGTGTTTCTTGGTTGTCCATGTTTATTTGTTTTTGTTATAAATTTTTAAGTGTCTGTCTATTCCTTGTACTGCTGCATCAAGTGAGGCGTAATAGCTATGTCTCCAGTAAAACCATTTACCATTTAGTATCATGTTATCCCATTTGATAATCATGCCTTTGTAGGTATATTGTTTTGAGATTCTGCCGTTGCTGTTTACATAAGTAAACTCTTCTTTGATGCCTTTCTTCTTTTGTTCAAGGGATAGTTTTTGATTCATTTGTTTAGTTTGATGGGATTAGTACCTCGAACAAGACTCTTTCTTGGCTCTTAGGTTGTCCTTTTAAGATATTGGTATATATTAAATACGCCTTATCATAATCTTTGGACATTGACCCAGAGACAATCATTCCGTCTAGTCTGGTAAAATAAAAAGTTTCGTTAAGTAAAAAGTCGAGTTCTTCGATAAATTGTAGGTTTTTCATGTTATGGGTTTTTTGGTGTTGTTGTTATTTCTTCGTTGGTTTCTTCTTCATCTTCCCAGTCACAGTACTCTAAGCACTCTGGACATAGGTTAATTTCTGGATAGTTGGTGTGTGCTCCACAGCAAGTTGAAAATGGCATATCTAAGGATTTTTGGTGTTTAGTTTAGATAATCGGCTGAAATAAGTTTTTGGGTCACCTATTTTAGCTTTGCTCATGTTACTTTCATACTCCAATGGGTGTATGCAGTTTTTTGTCTCGTAATTGTAGTAGGCTTGTTCGCCTTTGTCAATGAGAATGCCAGTTATGGCACACTTCATTGGATGGGTTAAGGTAATTAATTGATGCATTTGTTTTGGTTTAGTTTGGTAAAATTATATATTATTTGCGATATTTTAAGATTATTTTGCTAAATTTTTGTTAAAACGTAAAAGATTTTTGTCCGTAAAAAGTTTTTGTCACAGATTTTTAGGGGATTTTTGGGGAGTTTTTGGATAGGGTTTTTGGCAGATTTTTGGCTACAAAAGATTTTTGGCGGTGCTGGATTTTTGGCACTCATTAGTGTATTATATAGCACATTTAGTCAGCTTTTACCGATATGCAAGGGCAAAGCATAGC
>JACCDZ011675566.1_pt1 | contig 12279 bp, 10 predicted proteins | sample 7449551 | NCBI WGS metagenome assembly JACCDZ01 (sample SAMN15323452, study PRJNA562643) | freshwater metagenome | isolation source: river surface water | place: USA:Blue River Watershed | collected 2017-08-18
GCAGGCAATGTTGTCTACCGTGACGCCATCCTGAAAATACGTGACGATGTCGCCACCGGCCAGCAACTCGGCTTTGCCATGCGGCAGACCGGCATATTCCCCTCCATGGCCCTGCAAATGGTGGCGATTGGTGAGGAGTCGGGCGCCCTGGACGCCATGCTGGACAAGGTTGCCACCTACTTCGAGCAAGAAGTGGATAATGCCGTCGACGGCCTGACATCCATGATGGAGCCCATGATCATGGCCTTCCTGGGTGTGGTCGTGGGCGGACTTGTGGTCGCCATGTACCTGCCAATCTTCCAGATGGGCAATATCGTTGGCGGCTAATCCATGCTTGAACTGTTGATCCAAAGCCCCCTCCTTGCAGGGGGCTGCGTTTTTTTGCTGGGCCTCTTCGTGGGCAGCTTTCTCAATGTGGTCGTGTACCGACTACCCATCATGATGGACGCACAATGGCGCGCCGAGATTGCCGAGTTCCGTGACGAGCCTGTCACCGAGACGGCTCGCTTCAACCTGATGGTGCCGCGCTCGCGCTGTCCGCATTGCGGCCATCACATCACGCCCTTCGAAAATATTCCCGTACTGAGCTGGTTGGCCCTGCGAGGCCGTTGCAGCGCCTGCAAGACGGCGATCAGCCCGCGCTACCCCCTCGTTGAGCTGGCCACGGCCTTGCTTTCACTGCTCGTTTTCCTGGCACTCGGGCCAAACGGCAAAATGCTGGCGGCGCTAGTGCTCACCTGGGCGCTTATCAGCCTGACGCTGATCGACTTCGACACCCAACTCCTGCCAGACAGCATCACCCAGCCTCTGCTCTGGGCGGGCCTGCTGCTCAATATGCAGGGCCTGTTTGTTTCCCTGCCATCCGCCGTACTGGGCGCCAGCCTTGGTTACCTCTCGCTCTGGTCGGTTTACTGGCTGTTCAAACTGATCACAGGAAAGGAAGGCATGGGCTATGGCGACTTCAAGCTGCTGGCAGCCTTGGGGGCCTGGTTAGGTGCCATGGCTCTGCCCGTCATCATCCTCTTGTCATCGCTTGTAGGCTCCATCATCGGCCTGGCTTATCTGGCCATACGCAAGGAAAGCGCGCCTTTTGCCTTCGGTCCTTACATCGCGATTGCCGGCTTTATTGCCCTGCTCTGCGGCCCGCAACTGATCCAGTGGTATCTGGGCACATGAGCCGGCTCGTGATCGGCCTCACTGGCGGCATAGGCAGTGGCAAGTCCATGGCCACAGATTATTTGCAGGCTCAAGGCATCACCATTGTCGATGCCGACCTTGCCGCTCGCGTCATCGTAGAGCCCGGCAAACCGGCACTGGACGACATCGTTAGCACTTTTGGCGAAAGCATCCTGCAGGCTGATGGCACACTGAATCGTGCGGCCTTGCGCCAGATCGTTTTTAGCGACCCGGCGCAACGGCAGCGCCTTGAATCCATCACGCACCCGCGCATTGCCCAGGAAATCCTGCACCAGCTTTCTGTCAGCCTCTCGCCCTATACCGTGCTGGTATCTCCGCTGCTGTTTGAAAGCGGACAATACCGCTTCGCACAACGCACCCTGCTCATCGACGCGCCCGAGCACGCACAACGCCAGCGTGCTGCAGCCCGCGACAAGGTCAGTGAGGAACAGATTGCCGCCATCATGGCGGTGCAGATGAGCCGTGAGGAGCGGCGCCAGCGTGCTGACGATATCGTGATGAATGATGGTGATGTGTCTGCACTGCATGCCAGCCTGGAAAAACTGCATCAGCGCTATCTCGGACTGACGCCGGCATGAGCACTGAAGAGAAGAGCCCGGTCCTGCCTTGCCCGCATTGCGGTAAAGGGGTGAAATGGCAAGCCAGCGAAAAATTCCGCCCTTTCTGCAGTGAGCGCTGCAAGCTGATTGATCTGGGTGCCTGGGCCACCGAGTCTCATCGCATCCCCGGCGAGAGCCAGCCGCTGACTGAGGACAGCGAAGACTGAAGGCGTATCAAAGCATCTTCATTGCATGCCTCGAATCGCGGCAATGCCTTGCCCGCCATACCGCCACGCCGTGCTGATATCAACCGGCTGCATGCCCCCCAGCGCATAGACCGGCAGCCTTGCCTGCTCTGCCAGCACACGAAAACTTTCCCAGCCAAGAGGCGGGACATCAGGATGGGAAAGCGTTGTCTTTACCGGTGACAGCGTCACGAAATCCACGCCCAGACGCTCTGCCTTTTCCAGCTCGCCGACATCATGCACTGAAGCCGCCAACCACAAAGCAGGCGCTACAGGACGCTCCGCCAGACCTGCCAAGGCACGAGCAGGTAAATGCAGGCCATGAGCCGGCACGACGTCCAGCAGGGACGCATCATCACCGTGCAGCATCAATTTCACGCCGGCATGCAGGCAACGCCGCTGGAATTCAGCCGCCAGTGCCAGATAGCGGGCACGCGGCCACGCGGGCAAGCGCAGAAGAACCAGTGCCCCTTCTTGTCGGCGTTCAAGCCAGGCCAGCAAAGCGTTTTCGTCCAGACTGTCAGGAGTGATCTGATACATCGTTGGCAGGCGCGCTGCCGCCAGAATCGGCAGATTGGCCGCGGGGAACTGATAGGCAGTCAGCTCATCCGGACTCACCCAACGCACCGGTTGGCCTTCGCGACCGTGCGCTTCTCCATCGAAAGCAGTGACCTCATGTACATCCAGGCACACAGACTTGTCAGGATAGTCATGCCTTATCCGTATTAACGGGCGCGACGCCCTAAGCACAATACCAAGCTCTTCCTGCAGCTCGCGCCGCAAGGCTTCTACAAGCGGCTCACCGGATTCCACCTTGCCACCCGGAAATTCCCATAGGCCGCCCTGATGTTTGTCAGCAGGTCTTTGCGCAATAAGAATTTTTCCAGCGCGGCGAATCACAGCAGCGGCAACCAGAATGCGTTTCATGCCCGTCCTCTTCTTCACCCACAAAAAAGCCCCTGTCGGGGCTTTTCGCTCAAGCACTCAGGAACGGTAGTCCGCATTGATCTTCACGTAGTCGTAGGAGAAATCACAGGTGTAGACCGTGTCCTGTGCCTGGCCACGCCCCAGACAGACTCGTATGGTGATTTCCTCCTGCTTCATCACGGCAGCCCCCTGCTCTTCCGTATAAGCCGGCGCACGGCCTCCGTTATCAACAATACAGGTATCGTTCAGATAAACACGCACACGGCTGACATCCAGCGCTTTGAGCCCGGCATTCCCGATGGCCGCCACAATCCGGCCCCAGTTCGGATCAGATGCAAAGAAAGCAGTTTTCACCAGTGGCGAATGCGCGATGCTATAGGCGACATCGCAGCACTCTTCTGTATCCGCTCCCTCTTCTACACGCACGGTCATGAACTTTGTCGCACCCTCACCATCGCGAACAATGAGCTGGGCAAGACGTGCAAACACACGATGCAAGGCCGCCTCCAGCTTCTCAAACAGGACGCCAGAAGCGCTGGTGATCGGGGCATTGCCGGCAGCGGCGCTGGCAATCAGCACACAGGAGTCATTGGTCGAGGTATCGCCATCAATGGTGATGCGATTGAAGCTCTGGTTCACCGATGATTGCAGGAGAGCATCGAGCACAGCTTGTGTCACGGCAGCATCCGTGGCCACATAAGCCAGCATGGTGGCCATATTGGGACGTATCATTCCGGCGCCTTTGGAAATACCGGTCACCGTAATCGTTATGCCATCGTGTTCGAATTTTTCACTGGCACCCTTAGGGCGTGTATCCGTCGTCATGATGCCGCTGGCCGCATCGGCCCAGGCATTGGCCGACAGTGCGGCCAATGCTGCAGGCAAGGCAGCACTCAAACGCTCCACCGGCAAATGCTCACCAATCACACCCGTGGAGAAGGGCAGGATTTCCTGCGGATGCACACCAGCGAGTTTGGCCAACTCAACGCAAGTGGCACGCGCATTGTCCATGCCCACCGTGCCGGTGCCGGCATTGGCATTACCGGTATTGATGAGAAGATAGCGCGGCGTGGCCGCTTTGAGATGCTCGCGACACAGTAGCACCGGTGCAGCGCAATAACTGTTCCTGGTAAAGACGGCACTGACCGTGGCGCCTTCGGCAAGCTCAAATAGCGTGAGATCGCGTCGGTTCTTGTAACGTATGGCTGCCTCGGCAATACCGATACGCACACCCTTCACCGGATTCATCACCGGCAGATCAAGATTGCCCACGGCCATGGCAACACTCCTTTAGCAGAAAATATTTCGCAAGAAAAAAGAAAATCAGCCAGCAAAAAGGAGAGGTCGCCCTCTCCTTTTATTCACATCAAACCATGCAGCGCTGCTCAGCCCAGTTGGCCATGACAATGCTTGAACTTCTTGCCGGAGCCGCAGGGACAAGGATCATTACGGCCCACCTTGGCACCATCACGCACAAAGGTCTCGACCGGCTGTAGCGGCTGCTCGACCTTGGCCATGGCCGGCATTTCGTCCTGCTCTTCAGCAAGAGCAGCATCGGCATCAGCATGCTGATATTGGATGGACATGGCTTCGGCTTCAGCCAGACGCTGTGCCTCCATGGCCTCCACCTCGTCCTGCGACTGCACCTGGATGCGTGCCAGCGTCTGCACAAGCTCCAGCTTTACCGCCCCCAGCAACTGCTCGAAGAGCTGGAATGCCTCACGTTTGTATTCCTGCTCCGGATTCTTCTGCGCATATCCACGCAGATGTATGCCCTGACGCAGATAATCCATGGCAGCCAGATGCTCTTTCCAGTGCCGATCGAGAATCTGCAGCATGAGCTGCTTTTCCAGCTGGTCAGCCACCTCGGCACCAATCTGCGTGCGCTTGCTCTTGTAGCCATCCAGCACGGCGACAGCAATGCGTGCACGCAGGCCTTCCTCATTCAGGCTGTCATCAGCATCCAGCCAGCTGCGGACAGGTAGCTCGGCACCAAAATCCATGGCCAAGGCCTTTTCAAGGCCATCGATATCCCACTGCTCATCAATGCTCTGCGGCGGAATGAACTCGCTGATCACCGTATTGATGACATCGCCGTGAATCAGCTCGACATTCTCGGCAATGCTGGCCGACTCCAGAATGGCGTCACGTTGCGAGTAGATGGCACGGCGCTGATCGTTGGCCACATCATCGTATTTGAGCAAATTCTTGCGGATATCAAAGTTGCGCGCCTCCACCTTGCGCTGGGCATTCTCGATGGAACGCGTGACCCAGCGATGCTCGATAGCCTCGCCTTGCTGCATGCCCAGGGATCGCATCATGTTCTTGACGCGGTCGCTGGCAAAAATCCGCATGAGATCGTCTTCAAGCGACAGATAGAAGCGGGTCACACCCGGATCACCCTGACGGCCTGAGCGACCGCGCAACTGGTTGTCGATACGACGTGATTCGTGGCGCTCGGAACCGATGATGTGCAGACCGCCAGCAGCCAGCACCAGCTCGTGGTTCTTCTGCCACTCGGCTTTGAGAGCATCGATCTGAGCCTGGCTGGGATTGTCAATTTTCGCAGCCTCGGACTTCCAGTTACCGCCAAGCAGGATGTCCGTGCCACGGCCAGCCATGTTCGTCGCAATGGTCACCGCACCGGGACGACCCGCCTGGGCAATGATGTCGGCTTCACGCTCGTGGAATTTGGCATTAAGAACCTGATGCGGAATTTTTTCTTTCACCAGCAGATGGGCGAGATACTCACTGGACTCAATCGTGGCCGTACCCACCAGCACCGGCGCATTCTTTTCTCGTATGGCCTTGATTTCGGTAATGATCGCAGCGAATTTTTCTTCGCGACTCAGATAGACCAGATCATCCAGATCTTTACGCACCATGGGCCGATGCGTGGGAATCACCACCACATCCAGGCCATAAATCTGGCGGAACTCCGGGGCTTCGGTATCGGCGGTACCGGTCATGCCGGAGAGCTTCTGGTAGAGACGGAAATAGTTCTGGAAGGTGGTGGTGGCCAGCGTCTGGTTTTCAGACTGTATGCGCACTTTTTCCTTCGCTTCCACCGCCTGATGAATACCGTCGGACCAGCGACGGCCCGGCATGGTGCGACCGGTATGCTCGTCAACAATCACCACTTCGTTATCCTGCACGATGTACTGCACATCACGCTGGAACAGCACATGCGCCTTGAGGCCGGCATGCACATGATGCAACAAGCCAAGATTGGCGGCGGAGTAAAGACTGTCACCCTCTGCCAGCAGTCCAAGACCCGCCAGCAATGACTCCACATACTCATGCCCGGCTTCAGTCAGCTCAACCTGGCGATGCTTTTCATCCATCCAGTAGTGGCCACCATCAGCCTTACCCTCTTCCGCTTGCTTTTTGAGTTTGGGAATCAGCGTATTGATCTGTTCATAAAGACGCGAAGAGTCTTCGCTGGCACCGGAGATAATGAGCGGCGTACGCGCCTCATCGATAAGAATGGAGTCGACCTCGTCAACAAGGGCGTAGCTGAGCCCGCGCTGGAACTTGTCCTCCAGACGGAACGCCATATTGTCGCGCAGATAGTCAAAGCCGAATTCATTATTGGTGCCGTAGGTGATATCGGCTTCATAGGCCGCCCGCTTTTCAGCACCAGGCTGCATGGAGCGGATCACACCCACTTTGAGACCCAGGAATTCGAACAGGGGACGATTCCAGTCGGCATCACGCGAAGCGAGATAATCGTTCACGGTTACCACATGTACTGCGGCACCGGACAGTGTATTGAGATAGGCCGGCAAGGTAGCCGTCAGCGTTTTGCCTTCGCCAGTACGCATTTCGGCAATACGACCTTCATGCAAGGTGATGCCACCTATCATCTGCACGTCGTAATGGCGCATGCCCAAGACGCGGCGCGCGGCTTCGCGGCACACCGCAAAGGCCTCGGGCAAAAGCTGGTCCAGACTTTCACCTTTGTCATAGCGGGATTTGAATTCAGCGGTCTTGGCGGAGAGGGCTGCATCAGGCAGCGCCTTGAGGGTCTCTTCTTGCGCATTGATGGCATCCACCAGTTTGCGCATGCGCTTGAGCTCGCGCTCGTTCTTGGTACCAAAGATGCCGCCCAGCAGACCTGCAAATCCCGACATAACCGCTACTCGTGAAAATGAATTGATGCCCATCCCCGCCACCCCGGCGGATCATACTGCGGCCCTCATGCAGATGGGGCCGACAGGCCGACACTGCAAGGGTCCGGGCTGTCGCAAAGCGCGCCATTCTACTCTGATTCCAGGCGGGCGGGGAGCAAGACAGAATGGCAAAGCCGGTATGTCGAAGCATGCCGATATCGCTGTCTGACCCCAACAGCACTCCTGTAATAAAAAACCCGGCTGAAGCCGGGTTTTTGCTTGTACCTGCTGCTCAGTTTCGCCCGGCATGCGCGATATACGTCGCCGGATCCACATGAACATTATTGCGCAGCACTTCGTAGTGCAGATGTGAGCCGGTGGAGCGTCCGGTGGAACCCATATAGGCCACCAATTGGTCCTTGGCGACCAGATCACCCACCTTGACAGCGACACGGCTGGCATGGGCATAGCGCGTACTCATGCCGTCACCATGGCTGATTTCAACCAGATTGCCGTAACCGGTTTTGGCGCCGGCAAATGTCACGATACCAGGAGCCACGGCAAAAACATGGGTACCTTCAGGCCCGGCGAAATCAATACCGCCATGAAAGGTGGTACGCCCGGTAAAGGGATCAGAGCGGTAACCGTAGCGTGAGGTTACATAACCACTGCGCACCGGCATATTCGCCAGATAGTTCCTGGGTTCGATACGCTGGCCACCCAGCAAGCCGTCCAGCGCACTCAGCTGAGCCTCCTTCTGCTCGATCTCGGCAGACAACTCCTGCAAGCGCAACTGGACGCTGGGACGATCACCGCTCAGGAGGGTCAGCTCTTCAGTCAGCGGGCCGCCCATCGGGGGCTTTTTTTTGAAGTCGAACTCCTCTGTATTCAGCTTGGCCGACTCCGCCAGATGCTCACCGAGAGCATCAAGACGCACCAGGCGCGCCTGCATCTCCACCAAGCGGGCCGTCATGGCCTTGAGCTGGTCACGTGAATCAGACGAGGCGAGGCCACTGGCGCCGACCTGCGCTGGAAACATTCTGGCGGCAACATAATAACCAGCACAGCCCAAGGCTATGCAGACTGCGACCAGCACGGCAGCAGCAGTCATCAGCAGGCGGGGCTGCAATTGCACGGTACGCGGGCGTCCATGCTTGCGGCTCAGAAAGATGATGTTCATGAATTAATCCTGCTTGTTGTTTTGACAGCGGTATACTGCTTTCCCCACTGCCAGCAGAACGGCCCGATCTTGTGTCTCTCCGACACGGGAAGAGGCCTCGTCAAACGGACATGCGCCAGGAAAAAACCGTAACGCTGACCGAAATCATAAAACAGGGCGCACTGGCGTCTCTGCGCGAGCGCTCGGGCCTGATACAGCGGCTCGATACCCTGCTGGGCTTCTACCTGGATGCACGCCTGCGACAACTGGTGCGCGTGGCGTCCTATCAGGACGGAACCCTTGTGCTGACCTGCACCAACAGCACGGTGGCCGGCCAGCTTCGCTATCTTAGTCGTATCTACATGCAGCAGTTGCGCCAACATGGCGAGCTTTGTGAGCTTGTCCGCATTCACGCCGTGATCGGACGCCCGACTCCGGCATCCTCTCCCTCGCGCGCAAGCGCACAGCCTCTGCGCCGCCTGAGCCCGGCTACAGCCGAACTGCTGCTGAATCTATCCGATGATCTCGAAGGGGGGGAGGTTAGCGAAGCCCTGCGCCGGCTGGCAAGGCATGCGAAGGCAGCGGAGTGACCACCCATCCGCCACCCTGAAAAAACTCTATCTATATGATTTACAAGGACTCTACTAAAGGAGCCGCCTTGATATAGGAGATGGGGGCACGCTCTTCGTCACTAAAAGACACAATTTCCCAGGCCTCCGGTTGCTCCAGAAGCTCACGCAGCAGCTGGTTATTCAAGCCATGACCCGACTTGTAACCCTGATACTCGCCCAGAATGCCGTAGCCCAGCAGATAGAGATCGCCGATGGCGTCCAGCATCTTGTGGCGCACGAATTCATCCTTGTAGCGCAGACCCTCTTCGTTCATCACACCCTTGTCATCGACCACGATGGCGTTTTCCATGCTCCCGCCCAGGGCAAGGTTCTTGGAACGCAGGTATTCGATATCGCGCATGAAGCCGAAGGTACGCGCGCGACTGACTTCCTTTACATATGAAGTCGTGGAGAAATCCACCTCGGCATATTTGTGCTCATCCAGAAAGGCCGGCTGGTCGAAATCAATGGTGAAGCAGAGCTTGAAGCCGTCGTAAGGCTCGAAGGCGGCGATCTTGTCGCCGTCCCGCACTTCCACGCGGCGCTTGATGCGGGCAAAACGCTTGGGGGCATCCTGCTCGATGATGCCGGCGGCCTGTATAAGAAAGACGAAGGGACCTGCCGAGCCGTCCATGATGGGGATTTCAGCTGCCGTTACTTCCACCACAGCATTGTCTATGCCGAGGCCGGCCAGCGCCGACATCAGGTGTTCTACCGTGGACAGACGCACATCACCCTGCACCAGACTGGTGGCCATGGAGGTGTCTTTGACCATGAGGGCGCGAGCCGGGAGCTCAACAGGCGGATCGAGGTCAGTACGGCGGAAAATGATGCCCGAATCCACAGGACCCGGCTTCAGGGTGAGATAAATCTTGGCCCCGGTATGCAGGCCGACACCGCTGGCGCGGATGCTGTTCTTGACAGTGCGTTGTCGCAACATGTGACAAATTATTTCAGTGCGGCGGGAGGGCGATGGTAACAGACGGCGCCTGCCACGCAAGCCGAGAAAAGTCCGGACCGGCCGGGAGAGTGGTCGGCCGGTCCGGGACGCAACAGCGTGTCAGTCTGCCTGCCGGCGCAGGAAGGCCGGGATGTTCAGCAGATTGACATCGGCCTGGCGGGCAGCATTGCCACCACCGGCAGGCTTCTGGTTACGCAGATAAGCCGGCGTGTCGTAGTCGGCCGTCACACCATGCGTACCGGTTGCCGCGAGGGGCTCGGGTCGGCTGACCGGCGCAGCAGCTTGCGCGACCAGCTTCATGCCCGCAGCGCCCGTCGCGCGTGCCGACTTGGGCAGGCCGGTAGCGACCACGGTCACGCGCAACTCGTCACCGAGCTCGGGATCGAGAATCGTGCCAATCACCACCGTTGCTTCAGGCGAAGCGAACTGGTTGACGATTTCACCCACCGTGGTGAACTCGTCCAGACCCAGGTCTTCATTGGCGGCGATAGACACCAGCACACCACGAGCGCCATCCAGCTTGATGTCATCCAGCAGCGGGCTATGGATGGCCATCTCGGTAGCAAGACGAGCACGATCATCGCCCTTGCCGGAACCCGTACCCATCATGGCAAGTCCTTGCTCGGACATCACGGTGCGCACGTCGGCAAAGTCGACGTTGATCACGCCGGGCTGCAGGATCATGTCGGCAATACCCTGCACCGCATTTTTCAGCACATTGTTGGCCGCGCGGAAGGCTTCGATCATGGTGACCTTGCCCAGCACGGCCTGCAGGCGGTGATTGGGGATGGTGATGAGTGAATCCACATACTGCGACAGGTTTTCGATGCCGGCATCAGCCACATCCATGCGGCGCTTGCCTTCGAACAGGAAAGGCTTGGTCACCACACCCACGGTGAGTATGCCCATTTCCTTGGCGACTTCGGCCACTACAGGCGCACCGCCCGTACCCGTGCCTCCGCCCATGCCAGCGGTGATGAAAACCATGTCGGCACCAGTGAGCATTTCGCGGATGCGGTCACGGTCTTCCACGGCAGCCTGACGGCCCACTTCAGGGTTGGCCCCAGCACCCAGGCCGCGCGTCACGCCCTGACCCAGTTGCAGATGGGTGCGCGCGCGCATCTTGGAAAGCGCCTGCATGTCGGTATTGGCGCAGATGAACTCCACGCCTTCCACCTGACTGGTCACCATATGCTCAACGGCATTGCCACCGCCGCCACCCACACCCACCACTTTGATAACGGCGGCACCCATCGCCGGTGCGCTGTCTGCCAGTTCGAAAATAGCCATCTCTCTCTCCTTTGCTTAAAAACAAAAAACCATCTTTTTTTCATCAGCCAGCGGGTTTCCACTCCCCGCCGTTCACAACTGGCACTGCACTCAGAGATTGCGCTCTACCCAGCCGCGCAACTTCTTGAATACATCACCCATGCCCTGTCCCGTGTTCTTGCGCACGGGCTGCAGGGCCTGATTTTCTTCCCACTGTTTCTTGCCATAGAGCAGCAAGCCAACCCCGGTGGAATAAATCGGATTGCGCAGCACTTCACCCATGCCGCCCACTTTCAGCGACTGCGGCATGCCGATTCGCACCGGCATGTGGAAGATCGACTCCGCCAGTGCCGTTGCGCCTTCAATCTTTGATGAGCCACCCGTGAGTACCACGCCGGCCGCCAAACGCCCTTGATACCCACTTCGCTCAATTTCGGTCTGCACGAGGGCAAACAGCTCGTCGTAACGCGGCTCCACTACCTCGGCCAGCGTCTGACGTGACAGCTTGCGCGCCGGTCTGTCGCCCATGCCCGGCACATTGATGGTCTGTTCCGGATCCACCAGTTGCGCCACCGCGCAGGCATATTTTGTCTTGATCTCGTCAGCGTCCTGCGTCGGCGTATAGAGCGCGGTGGCGATATCGTTGGTGACCTGATCGCCCGCCACCGGAATCACCGCCGTGTGGCGTATGGCGCCATGTGCAAACACTGCAACATCAGTTGTACCGCCACCGACATCAACGAGGCAGACACCGTGTTCCTTTTCATCTTCCGTCAGCACGGCATAGCTGGAAGCCAGTTGCTGCAGGATGATGTCTTCAATTTCTATATTGCAGCTCTTCACGCACTTCTCGAGATTCTGCATGGCGTTCACCGAGCAAGTGACCAGATGCACATGACCTTCGAGGCGCACACCGGACATACCCAGGGGATCACGCACGTCTGCCTGGTCATCCACCTGGAACTCCTGTGGCAGGATGTGCAGGATGCGCTGATCTGTCGGAATAGAGCCGGACTTGGCGGCATCCACCACCCTGTCCACATCGCTTTGCTGGACTTCGCCCTCGCGTATGGCCACCACCGCTTGCGAATTGCGTCCACCCACATGAGCACCAGAAATGCCCACATAAGCTGAGTGAATCTTGCAGTCGGCCATGAGCTCGGCCTCTGCCACGGCGCCCTGTATGGATTGCACGGTCTGCTCGATGTTTACGACCACGCCTTTTTTCATGCCGCGTGCCGGCTTCATGCCTACACCGA
>JACCDZ011498121.1_pt1 | contig 12277 bp, 10 predicted proteins | sample 7449551 | NCBI WGS metagenome assembly JACCDZ01 (sample SAMN15323452, study PRJNA562643) | freshwater metagenome | isolation source: river surface water | place: USA:Blue River Watershed | collected 2017-08-18
GCGGCTCTGGCGATCGCGCTGGCAGGATCCAGTGTGCGCAGCATGGCGCCCTGGAAATCCGGCTCGTCGAGTCCCCTGCCTTCTTCGGCGTCGGTCTGTGCAGCAGCCACGCTTCTGTCCTCACCACCGATCACTGCCTTGATCTGCTCGCGGCTGCCGTCGCGGAACAGCACCAGATCGACTTCTTCACCGCGACGCAGAAGACCGACAATGTTGCGCAACTCACGACCACTCTCGACCGTGCGGCCCGCGATCTCGACGATCACATCGGACACCTGGATGCCCGCCGCTTCCGCGGCGCTGCCGGGAACGACGCTGGTGACCAGTGCCCCCTTGCCAGCACCGGTGTTGAGCGTAGATTCCATGGCGCTGGTCAGGTCCTGAATCTGCACGCCGAGCTGGCCACGACGCACTTCGCCGTCACGCTCCAGGTGCTCCATCACGGCAGCAATCATGTCCACGGGGACGGCAAAGGCGATACCCGCACTGGAGCCACTGCCGCTGATGATGGCGGTGTTGATGCCGATCAGACGCCCCTCGAGGTCGACCAGCGCGCCGCCGGAATTGCCGACATTGATGGCGGCATCGGTCTGGATGAAGTCTTCGTAGTTCTCGTTGTTCAGTCCGCCACGCCCCAGCGCACTGACGATGCCGGAGGTCACTGTCTGGCCAATGCCGAAGGGATTGCCAATCGCCACCACGTAGTCGCCAACCCGCAGGTTGTCGATATTGGCGAAGCTCAACGCCTGGAGCCCGTCGGCCTCGATCTGCAGCAGGGCAACATCCGTACTGGCATCACTGCCGATCAATTTGGCGTCATATTCCCGGCCATCCTGCAGAGCGACGGTGATTTCATCGGCGTTGTCGATGACGTGGTGATTGGTCACGATGTAGCCCTTGTCGGCGTCAACGATCACCCCTGAACCGGTGCCCCGTACCTGTCCTCCCCGGCCATTGCCGCGCGGAACATCAGGCGGTAACTGCCCGTCCGGGTTACTGAAGAAGCGACGCAGCTCCTCCTCGTTGAAATAGCGCAGCTGCTCAGGCGCCGCCGCCTGCTGCGAAGTAGAGACAATCACCACCGCTGGCGTGACGTTCTCCAGCATGGGGGCCAATGACGGCACACCCCCATTGCTCGCCTCTTCACTCAACGCCTGAGCTTTCGAAACCCCCAGGCCAGCTGCGCTCAGACCTGTCATGGACATCAGAATCAAACTGACTGCCAGCAACTTCTTCATCTTCCAGTCCTCTTTTTAAATCGGTGTTAAATCGGTGTTTTAACGGTGTCGGCGTCCGCCGCACCTTGTATGGGCCTAATCTAGGGAGGACGCGGACAAAAAACCTGAGGAAGGCATGAATTTAATATCCAGAAAAGGTGAAGAATGCAGCGCGAGCGGCGCGCACAGTGAAAATTCGTCTAGAATCGCGACAGGAGTTGAGCGCGATGTGCGTACACATATGCATACTGACAATCAAAATGTCGCTTGAATTTGCACACTTGAATTTGAACAAGAGCGACCATATGGATGTCAAAGGCTGGAAAGGTTTCCAATACACCTGAGAGAATCATGCAGGGCAGGGGCGAATAATGAACAGCAAGGGTGCTGAAAAAACTGCAGAATCGGTCGCGCTATCGTTCACCTCGCATGCAGGCGGATGTCCGACCGCACGCGAACTGGCTTTCTGTCTCGACGGCTGGCTGGTCAAGCCCGACAGCAATGAACTGATCGACCTGACAGGCGCCCAGCAGCACCGCTCCCTGGAGCCGCGCCTGATGCATCTGCTGAGTCTGCTCGCCGCAGCACCCCAGCGGGTGTTCAGCCGCGAGGAACTCATGAACCAGCTCTGGCCACGGGTCATCGTCAATGAAAACTCTCTGACACGAGCGGTTTCCGAACTGCGTAAGCAGCTTGCATTGCCGGGCCGCAGCACGCGCTTCATCGATACCATTCCCAAGACAGGCTACCGTCTGTGCGCGGACTGCAAGGTGCGCGAGTACCTTGAACCTGTTCACGCAAACCCTGTGCACGAAGAACCTGTCCATGCAGAACGCACCGAAGAGGGACTTGTCCGCGAACCAGTCTACGCAACTGCGGGCCGCTGGCCGGGACTGATGCTATCTGCCAGAAACATCGCTCTGGCTGCCTCCTTCGCTGTGACGGCCGTACTGCTGGGCAGCCTGCAGATGCCGTTTTCCAACCCCGATGCTGAAACGGAAGCCGTTGCTCTGGCCGACATCCACGTCAGCAGTCAGGCAGCCTTCGACGCATTGCTCGACGGACGACTGGAAAAGGTTGCCGCACAGGGCAGCAATCAGAATGGTGAGATGTTCGTGGAGATTGAAAAACTGGATGCTACCCAACCGGTGGTTTCCAGGGATGGCGGGTTGTTTGCCTATGTCCGATACCACGATCAGGGCTCCAGCCTGATCCTCGGCTCCACACAGCTTCCGAGTTCGCCGATTACCGTGTTCACCACGGAGGATGCCATCTATAACCTGCAGTGGTCACCCATCGACCGCGCCCTGCTGTTTGCCCAGAGCCCGCGCATCACCCCGGCGGCCATGCTGCCACTCGCCGAACAAGCCAGTCTGGTGCAGTTCGATCTGGACCCCTTTACGACGCGGGTGCTGTTCGGACCAGGCAGCACGAGCTCCGAGCTGGAGGGGACAAGACCCGCTCCTGCCGACGAGGTCAATCACAACGACGCCCCGCGCGGCTTCAAGCTGACGGCGCTGGTGCGCTCGTTCGACTGGCTGTCCTGATCATTCCCAGTCACTGGCGCAACCGAGCGCCTTGGCGACTTTGATGGCGCTGTTGACCCCATCCTCGTGAAAGCCCTTGCCCCACCACGCGCCGCAGAACCAAGTGCGGCGCTGCCCGTTCACCTGTTGCCAGCGCTCCTGCGCGTCGACACCCGCCTGCGTGAAGATCGGATGGGCATAGACGAACCGCTGCTTGATCTTGTCGGGCGCGATCCCCGCTGTGTTGTTCAGCGTCACGCAGTAGCGCTCGCTGGACTCGAGACCCATCAGTCGGTTCATGTCATACGTGATGATCGGCAGCGCGTGCTCACAGCCTGGAGTCAGGCGATAGTTCCAGCTCGCCCAGGCGCGTCGATTGCGGGGCAGCTGTCCGACGTCGGTGTGCAGCACCACCTCATTGTCCTGATAGCGAATGGCCGACAGCGTCGCCATCTCGGTAGCTGAGGCATCTCGCAACAAGGCCAGCGCCTGATCACTGTGGCAGGCGAAGATCACCTGATCATAACGTTCGCTCTGCGCCTGGCCGTCGCATTGCGAATGAATCAGCACGTGCTCCTCGAAACGCTCCACTCGTGTGACTGGCGTGCGAAGGCGGATACGGTCCGCGAAGCCGGCACTGAGCGGGCCAAGGTAGCTGCTGGAGCCGCCCACGATGGTGCGCCACTTGGGCCGTTTGCTGACACTCAGCAGGCCGTGCCGGTACATGAACGGGAGCATGAAACGCATCGGAAAATCGTACATCTGTGCGAATGGTGTCGACCAGATGGCCGACGCCATGGGGATCAGATAGAACTCGGTGAACTGCTTGCCCAGACCATGGTGCTGCACATAGTCACGCAGGTTCATGTGCGGATCGATGCGGCCGTCTTCGACATCGGCCACCGCCAGACTGTTGAAGCGCACGATGTCGAGCAGCATGCCGAGATAGGAAGGCGACAACAGATTGCGCCGCTGCGCGAACAGGCCGTTGAGCAGGCTGAGGCGCCCATCCACCCCGGCGAACTCCAGACCGGTGCGCTCGCAACTGACGCTGAAACTCATGTCGGACTGCCGCGAAGTGACACCTACCTCGTTCATCAGGCGAATGAAGTTGGGGTAGGTCCAGTCGTTGTAAACGATGAAGCCGGTGTCGATACGCTGAGTCTGGCCTCCCGCATCGACCTCGACGGTAGCGTTGTGGCCGCCCAGACGATCCGCGGACTCGTAGAGGGTGATCTCGTGGTGTTCATGCAGGAGATAGGCAGCGCTGAGACCGGAAATACCCGATCCGATGATGGCGATTTTCAATATGTGTCCCCGATTATGGCGTCAGTACTCTGTGATTCCTGGCGACAGGATACGCCATCGGGTGCGGCCCGGATCAGTGCTCTGAGCGGGGCGGGTCAATCTTGAAGCCTCGTCCTACTTGACGTATCTGGCCAGCTCGGCCCTGGCGACGACGCGTCGATGCACTTCATCCGGGCCATCCGCCAGGCGCAGCGTGCGTTGACTGGTCCACAGTGCCGCCAGCGGAAAATCCTGCGACACGCCAGCGGCGCCATGCATCTGAATCGCTCGATCGATCACCCGCAGCGCCATGTTCGGCACCGCTACTTTGATCTGCGAGATCGCATCGCGGGCAGCCTTGTTGCCGATGGTGTCCATCAGGTGGGCCGCCTTGAAGACCAGCAGTCGACACATTTCGATCTCGATGCGGCTGTCGGCGATGGCGTCGTAATTGCCGCCGAGCTCTGCCAGCGGCTTGCCAAAGGCCTGACGGCTCAACGAGCGCTCGCACATCAGTTGCAACGCCTTCTCTGCCGCGCCGATGGAGCGCATGCAGTGGTGAATGCGGCCCGGCCCGAGACGCCCCTGGGAGATCTCGAAGCCGCGACCACGGCCGAGGATGATGTTCTTCTGTGGCACGCGAACGTTGCGATAGCGGATATGCATGTGGCCGTGCGGGGCATCGTCCCGCCCGAACACTTCCATCGGCCTGACAATCTCGACACCGGGGGTATCCATGGGGACCAGTATCTGCGACTGCCGATTGTATTTCGGCGCATCCGGGTCGGTAACCACCATGACGATCATGATCTTGCAGCGTTTGTCGCCCGCGCCGGAGATATAGAATTTCTCTCCGTTGATGACCCACTCGTCACCCTCGAGCACCGCCGTGGTGGCGATATTGGTCGCGTCCGCCGAGGCCACATCCGGCTCGGTCATGGCAAACGCCGAACGGATAGTGCCGGCGAGTAATGGCTTCAGCCACTGCTCCTTCTGCTCTTCGGAACCATAGCGCTCCAGCACCTCCATGTTCCCGGTATCCGGCGCACTGCAGTTGAATGCCTCGGATGCCAGACGGCTGCGCCCCATGATCTCGGCGAGATGGGCATACTCCAGGTTGTTGATGCCTGCGCCGCCCTGGCTCCTGGGCAGGAAGAAATTCCACAGCCCGAGAGCGCGCGCCTTCTGCTTCAAGCCTTCCATGATCTCTTCCTGGCGCGGCGTGTGCGACCAGCGGTCACCGACGTCGATATCGGCATGATAGTCGTGCTCGACAGCGGCCACGTCCACTTCCACGAAGCGACGAATCTTTTCCCGAATTTCCACCATTTCTGCCGACAGGCCCAGGTCCATCATGTTCTCAGTCTCCTACCATTTTCAAAGTGACAGCACTCAGGGGACAACACTAATCGGCAATCGTCCCGCCACCATCGATGACGAACGTCTGCCCAGTGGTAAAACTGCCAGCCTGGGAGGCCAGAAAGATAGCGGCGCCGGCAATCTCATCGGGCTCGCCGATGCGGCGCAAGGGATACTTCGCCACCGTGGCGGCATAGGTCTCGGGATTCTCCCAGAGCGCGCGGGCGAAGTCGGTGCGTATCAGCCCGGGCGCGATGCAGTTGACGCGGATATTCCGGGGCCCCCACTCGACAGCGAGATTACGGGCCATCTGCATGTCGGCCGCTTTGGAGATGCCGTAGGCGCCGAGGACGGTACTGCCTTTGAGCCCGGCGATCGAGGAGACAATAATCACCGCCCCACCGCCTCTGGCTGCCATGCCTGGCAGAGTCAGCTGGCAGAGACGGTGCGCACTGCCGATGTTGGCATTCATGATCTTGTCGAAGGCGTCATCGGGAATGTCCTGCGATGCGCCGTAATACGGGTTAAGCGCGGCATTGCAGACCAGAATGTCGATACCACCGAAATGCGCCGAGGTCTTCTCGACCAGCAAGCGCAGCTGCTCTTTGTAATTGATATTGCAGGCGATGGCGACCGCTTCGCCACCATCGGCATTGATGGCGCTGGCCACCTCGTCACAGGCGTCCTGATTTCTGCTGGAGATCACCACCCGGGCTCCGGCCTGGGCCATGCGCCTGGCAATCGCCAGACCTATGCCCTTGGTTGAGCCCGTGATCAGTGCCACTTTCCCTGTCAAATCGAATAAGCTCACCTCGCCCCCTTTCAGAAATCACGCGTTCAAATAATTGATATCACGAATAAAAATAGCACCTTGCAGCATTCTCACAAGTTAGCAATTGACGTAATACGGAACAAGTTTTTTATGGCACTGCCCAATGTCCTGACGGTCATTTGCCAGCACATGTTCGGTCATCTCCGATGCGAAATAACACTCACTCCTCGGCGATCTTCACCAGCTGCTTGCCGAAATTCCTGCCGCGCAACAATCCCCGGAACAGCTCCGGCGCATTCTCCAGACCTGTGCCGATACTTTCCCGATACTTGATTCGGCCCTCCCTGACCCAGCGGCCCAGCTGCACGGTCGCTTCAGGCCAGCGGTCGATCCATTCCGACACCAGAATGAAGCGATGCTCGGGCACATTCGGCGCATCCTTGAGAATGTCGAATGGCGTCACGGTCTTGGTGATGTCGGCATCGTTATAGCTGGAGACATACCCGCACACGGGCACTCTGGCCCCCTTGTTCAGGAGTGGCGCGACGGCGCGGGTAACGTCGCCGCCGACATTTTCGAAATAGATGTCGATGCCGTGCGGACAGGCCTGTGCCAGCTCCCGCGCCAGCGTGCCGGCCTTGTAATCGATGCAGACATCGAAACCCAGCTCTTCGGTGACATAACGGCATTTGTCCGGCCCGCCTGCAATGCCGACGACGCGCAGTCCGAGGATCTTGCCGAGCTGCCCCACTACCGAACCCACTGCCCCAGAGGCGGCGGACACGACCAGCGTCTCACCGGCCACCGGCTTGCCCACTTCCAGCAGACCGAAATAGGCGGTGCGACCTGGCATCCCGACCACGCCCAGATGTGCCGACAGAGAGCCATTGTCGAGATCCACCTTCATCAACCGGGGCGCGTTGTCGTCAACCACAATGAGGCTCTGCCAGCCCATATGAGCGGTGACGTAATCCCCCACCTGAAACTTGTCCGAGCGCGACGCAATCACGATGCCCGCCGACTCGCCTACCATGATTTCGCCGATACCGACGGGCTTGGCGTAGGACTTCACATCGTTCATGCGCCCCCGCATGTATGGGTCCAGCGACAACCACAGCACCTTTATCAGCAATTGCCCCGGCAGCAATGGCGGCACTTCCGCCTGCACGATCTCGAAACAGCTGTCATCTGGTTCGCCCACGGGCCGTTTCGCCAGCAGGACCTTGGTGTTTTGCATCTCCCCTCCTCGTCAACCAGCACCTGGCTGCCTTAATTGAATGATCAACTCATGACTGGCGGCCATACTAGCGGATGCCTGAAGCAAAACCTATGGTTGCCGGGCGCATGAGCTGGAGCGCCGACTCCAGCAGCGCGAGTCCGCTGAGCAGTTCCGCTTCGGTAATTAACAGATTCGGAATAATCCTGAGTACAGCATTGCGGGTCGGCGTCACCATCAATCCGAGCGCGAGGCAGCGCTCAGTCAGCTCGCTGACCTGCGCGTCACTGTGCATCTGGATTCCAACCAGCAAGCCGCGACCGCGCACTTCCATCATGAACTCTGGATACTTCTGCGCCAGCACCTGCAGCTGCGAAATTGCCAGTTTCCCCATGTCGGTCACGCGCCCGGCGACGTTCTGTTCCAGAAGATGCGTCACCACAGCGAACGCGGCCGCGCAACCGAGTGGATTGCCACAGTAAGTGCCGCCGTGATCCCCCTTGCTGACGCCTGCCGCCACCGATTCAGTCATGGCGAACGCGGCAAACGGGAAGCCTCCGGCGATCCCCTTGCCCATGGTCAGAATGTCCGGCTGCACATTCTGCGCATCTACCGCAAAGAAGGTTCCCGTTCGACAGAAACCCGTCTGGACTTCATCGGCAATCAACAGCGTCCCGTTCGCGCGGCACAAGCGAGCGAGTTCCTGCAGATAGCCCGACGGCGGCACCCTGACGCCCCCCTCACCCTGCACAGGCTCCACGATTACCGCGGCAACTTTTTCATTCAAGGCAGTCGCCAGCGCAGCGATATCGCCGAAAGGCACGAACTGATTGCCAGGCACCAGTGGCAAGTATTTCGCCGCATTGTCGCGCCCGCCCGAGAGCGACAGCGTGCTCAGAGTACGACCATGAAACGACCCCGCCACGGCGATCACATCAGGCCTGCCGGTTACCTTTCTTGCCAGCTTGACGGCGGCATCATTGGCCTCGGCACCGCTGTTGGCAAAGAAGACCCGCGTCAGTCCCTCCGGCAATACTTGCTGCAGCAGCGCCAACAGACGCGCGCGCACCGGGGAATAGGTAAAGCCCGAATTGGGGTTCTGCATCAGCTTCCCGGCCTGCTCCTGTATGGCGGCAACCAGCACCGGATGACTGTGGCCGAGACTGGTGACTCCCCATCCCGCCGTAAAGTCCAGGTACCGGGCTCCCTTGTCGTCCCACACGTAGCTGCCCAGTCCACGCGCGATTGCGACCTGTTGTTTCATGCAGATCGTCAGGCCAAGTTTGTCTTCAATTTCTATGCTGTTCATGTTGCCTCCAGTTTTTCGCGGGTAAAAAAAAACCTCCAGGAGTCGGGACGCCTGGAGGTTTTTGGTTCGGTGATTCTATATAGCGTTAGAGAGTCTCAGGCATCTCCGGATAAAAGGCGCTGGTCGCGCGCGCACGGCGGGCTGCGGCGTTTATCGCAGTCGCAAAAGAAGACACTCTCTGAGAGGTCAGTCGCTGAGAGGTCAGTCGCTGAGAGGTCAGTCGCTGAGAGGTCAATGTGCTGAATGATCGAACTGACATTGTCGGTCCTGAGCTTGAACTTGAGTGATGCATCTGCAAACGTATGCAGGCGCGAGGCGGGCGAATGTATTTGAAGTCCCCGGGCCTGTCAACCCGTGCTTAGCGGAAAAGACTGGGCTAGAATGCTGGAAAACAAGAATGTGTCACAACACCATCGTGGCCGGCAGGCTTCGGCATCAGAGAATCTGCAGATGACAGCCCTTCATGGCAGGAACAGATTGCTCAATCCATCCCTAATGCGTTGCTCACTGCTGGCGCTTGTACTGACGTGGGCCAACAACGGCAGTCTGCTGGCGCAGCAGGACTCCTCCCCACTGCAGAATGGCGCTGACACCCAGCGCTCCATCGACCACGCCAACACGCTGGCGGAATATCAGCGGACCATCGACCAGCTGCAGAGCGAATTCGGACCTTACGATCAGCGCCTGATCGAGCCACTGTCAGGCATGAGTCAGGCGCTGATCGAAGCGGGTAACCACGAGGCTGCCCTGCCGCTTCTGGACCAGCAACTGCAGATCCATCGCATCGGTAATGGCTTGTACTCGACGGCACAGATCCCAGTCATTGAGACACTCCTGCGCCTGCGCTCTGCCGCAGGTCAGTGGGACAATGTCACCGACACCCTGCAGTACCTGTCATGGGTATACGAGCGTGATGAGACCCTCCCGCCACCGGAGCAGCTCAAGGGCCTCAAGCAGCTGGGCGACTGGCACATGCGCGCGCTGGGACATGACCGCCGGGACAGGGAAGCGTTCCACCTCACGCAACTCAGCAAAATGGAAGAGCGTGCCACAGCCATCGCCGAGAGCCACTATGGCGCTGACAGTGTGGAACTGGCGCCCTATCTCTATGACGAATCACTCGCCGCCGCCTACATCGGGCTGGCCATCATGATGACCAGCGAGACCTCCCAGGATCTCATGCTGCTTACCGAAGGCATCCGCAACCGCCCGCTGTCCGGCAACACCGTGCCCGTTGCCAGAGATCTGACGCAGGTTGAGATCGAGTCACTGTACGGTTCGCGAGCCAGCACTGTCATCGAGCGTTCATTCAAGAACAATATGGCGACAAGCCTGCACAAGCTGAAGCAGATCCGCGAACTTTACGCGGCCAGTGGCAACCTGGAGGCCGAAGGCCTGGCGCTGCTCGCCATGGGGGACGCGACCCTCATGAAACAGCAATACGAAAATCAGCCCGGCCGGTTTGCCGGTGTACGCCGAGGCAGCAGCGCGCCGGGGCCGGCCCTGGAATATTACAGAGAAGCCTTGGCATTGTTCGAAGCAGCGGGGGTTGCACCTGAATTACTGGAGGCGTTGACGCGCTGTCCGGTTCTGCTGCCAGTGACGGCCTTCCACGAGACCTTGGAAGAGGCCAAACCGGATTGCCGATATCAAGCGGAGCCGCCGCTGTACGATCTTGGCGACTACGATGTGATGGCAACCCTGATGCCGGGGCTGGACGAGTCCAGCCAACCGTCCGACGGACAGATGGAGGCACTCCTGCACTTTGCGGTGCGCTCCAATGGTCAGGTTTCCAGCGCGGAAATCGCACAGATCGAACCGGACAACACGGCTAACCGCGTGCGTGCCCGCAAGCTCATGGATATCATGCAATTCCGACCAGCACTGAGCGATGGAACGACCAGCAGGACCGAGAACGTGCAGCTGCGTGTCAGAATGCCCGCCGCTCAGCAATAGAGAGCACCTCTGGAGAGCGCACTGCTGGAGAGCGCGCCGACGGCGTTCAGCGGCGCTTCTCCAACACTACCCCGGCGCTGAGCAGAGCGTCGACTTCCCCCGCCGAAAGTCCATATTCCGCGAGAATCTCCCGCGTGTGCTCGCCGAATTTCGGCGGCAGGTAGCGCAAGGCGCCGGGCGTTCGTGAGAACTTTATGGGCGTGCCCGTCATCCGATACCAGTCCTGCTCGACATTCATGCCCCGGTGCTGGGTATGCGGATGTGCGACCACCTGGGCGGTATCATGAATAGGCCCGGCTGGCAGCCCCGCCCGCAGCAATCTCTCGCACAGCTCGGCACCATCGATCTTCATCAGGCGTGATTCCAGCTCTGCCTTCAACTCCGCCCGATTGTTCACGCGATCAATGTTATGGGTGAAGCGCGCATCTTCCGTGAGCTCCCCACAACCCAGCTCCTCGCAAAGCTTCGCAAACGCGCCGCTATTGCCGGCACCGATGAAGATATCCACCGTCCGCGTGCGAAAGGTATCGTAAGGACTGATGTTGGGGTGCGCGTTACCCGTGGCGACGGGAATATTCCCGGAGAATTTGTAATTGACGATGTGCGGATGCATCAGCGAGACCGCGCAATCATAGAGCGTCATGTCGATGTACTGTCCGAGTCCCGAGCGCTCGCGCTCCGCCAGCGCCATGAGCAAGGCAACCGCGGTGTATAGCCCCGTGCCCATGTCGACCATGGCGATACCCAGGCGCGTCGGCTGGCTGCCCTTCTCGCCATTGACGCTGAACCAGCCGGCCATGGCCTGCACGATGGCATCGTAGCCCGGGAAGCCGCCCAGTGGACCATCTGCGCCAAAACCGCTGACTCGGCAATGAATCAACCGTGGGTAACGTTCACGCAATACGGCTTCATAGCCCAACCCCCATTTCTCCATGGTGCCTGGCTTGTAGTTCTCCAGCAGAATGTCCGCCCCCTCCAACAACTGCAGCAACAGATCTCGGCCAGCCGCCTGAGTCAGATCCAATCCCATGGAGCGCTTGTTGCGATTCACCCCGATATAGTAGGCCGCGTCGCCCTCATGAAAGGGCGGCCCCCAGTCGCGCGTTTCGTCCCCTTGCGGAGGCTCGATCTTGATGACTTCGGCACCGTGATCAGCCAGTACTTGTGTGCAATAGGGGCCGCCCAGCACACGGGAGAGATCGATGATGCGCTTGCCGGTGAGGGCGCTCGGGGCTTGCGACGGCTTGTCCATGGCAGAGGTTCCGGAAGGAATGGGCGCTGTGAGGGTAATTCACGGGCTGAGGGTTTACAACACGCGAGCAATCAGCGTTCGCTTAGTCCGACGCGCCACCGGCGCTATCCACTTCCAGCAACGCCGGCAGAAAGAATTCGGCCACCAGCAACGGCCTGTCAAAGAGATGAAACAGCGAGCGCCTTCCCCAGACCGCACCAGTATGCGTCAGCTCCAGTTGATCACGGCGCAGCAGCGGGTGCCGAAACAGAAACTCGCCGAGCGGCCTGTCATTGAGTGTGCGCAAGCGCTTGAGAGGCCCCTGCATGCTGCTGACGGGGATCAGCGAGTGTGCCGCCACCCAGGGGACATCACCGCACTGCAACAGCACTCTGCGCGACCAC
>JACCDZ011283794.1_pt1 | contig 12274 bp, 5 predicted proteins | sample 7449551 | NCBI WGS metagenome assembly JACCDZ01 (sample SAMN15323452, study PRJNA562643) | freshwater metagenome | isolation source: river surface water | place: USA:Blue River Watershed | collected 2017-08-18
GTAAAATATTTATAATTATTTAATATATTTTTATGGCCACAAATATTGTAGTTTTTATTACGTTAAAAATCTGGTATTTCTAGTTATGTGCAATTTGAACTATGAATATACTTTAAAATAATTAACAAAAAATCAATTCATTAAATGAAACAACTCCTCAAACCATTAGTTTTTAGCTTGTTGCTAATCACATCATCTTCCAATGCACAAAATATCCTTTGGGAAAAATCATTTGGAGGCAAACATGATGAGATTTTATCTGACATTACACCAACTCCAGACAACGGATTTATTTTCTCAGGAAGTTCTATTTCTAGTAATAGCGGTAATAAAACCATTCTTAATCGAGGTGATTTCGATTATTGGATTTGGAAAATGGATGAAAAAGGAGAGTTAGAATGGCAAAAAGGATTTGGAGGAGAAAATAATGACTTGTTACAAAGTATTGTTTTAACTAAAGATGGTGGTTTTCTTTTAGGAGGAACTTCTGCTTCAAATAAAAGTTTTGATAAAAAGGAAGATTCAAAAGGTCAAAATGATTTTTGGATTATAAAACTTAATGCAAAAGGCGAAGAAGAATGGCAAAAAACTATTGGAGGAGAAGCAAATGATAATTTACAATCTGTTATTAAAACAAACGATGGCGGATTTTTAATTGGAGGAACATCTGCATCAAGTATTTCTTTTGATAAAACCACAACTAATTTTGGAAACTTAGACTACTGGTTAGTTAAAATTAATAGTAAAGGTACAATTGAATGGCAAAAGAGTTTTGGTGGAATCTATGCAGATGAGTTAAGAAGTATTAGCCAAACTTCAGACAATGGTTTTATTGTTGGAGGTGATTCAAACTCTTTAGTTTCTGGTAATAAAACCGAAGAAAACTTTGGCTTGTCGGATTACTGGGTTTTGAAATTAGACAATAATGGAAATTTAGAATGGCAAAAAACAATTGGAGGATCTAAAGAAGATCAATTGACTACTATTTTTCAAACAAAGAATAAAGAGTATATAATTGGAGGTAGTTCCAATTCCAATATAAGTAATTCTAAAGGTCAGGATGTTATAAATGGTACTGATTTTTGGATAGTAAAACTAAACGAGAAAGCAGAAATTACTTGGCAACAAGTGTATGATTTTGGTAAAGTTGATTTATTAACATCTTTAATTGAAAACAACGATAATACTTATTTAATTGGAGGTTATACAAAATCTGAAATTAAATTAGGTTCCAATTCAAAAAAGAGAGATGATGAAGGTATAAATGATTTTATGGCTTTAAAACTTGACTTAAAAGGTAACGAAATCTGGAAAAAAACTATTGGAAGTAATGGTGAAGATGTTATTAAAAAAGTAATTGAAACTAGAGATGGTTCATACATTTTAGGAGGAACTTCAAACCCTATGCAGTCAAGATTTATAGACTATGATCAAAAATCTTCAGGAAAAAATGATTTGTATGTAAAAAACTTTATGACAGAAAATAATGTTGTCAATGAAAAAATTGATGCTTCGAAACAGCAATTAAAAAACGATTTAAATTCAGAGATTACTAAAAGCACAAATGATTTAAAATCTCGTACAGGTATTTCAGATGATTCTCCATTTAAATTAAAAACGAATGAAAATTCTTTAACTGATGGGCTTTTAAGTGGTAATAGTTCAAATAAAAATGATGGAAAGAAGCAAGAAAACAAGTTACCAGCATCAAGAGAAAAGAATAACAATTTCGGGAATTCTGATTTTTGGGTAGTCAAATTAAAAGATAAAGAAAAACCAAAAGCAGTACCGTTTACAATTGAAGCGTATCCAAATCCTACAGCTCAATTTACAAACGTTATTATTGGTTACGAATATGAAACAGGAACAATACTTGTGGCAGATTTAGCTGGACATGTTTTACAACGATTTGAAATATCAGAAAAGACAAACCCAATAGATTTTAGTAGCTATCCAGATGGTATTTATATCGTATGTGTAAAAACTAATGTGCAAGAAAACTCAATTAAAATAATTAAAGGAAATAATAAACAATAATGAAAAAGTTAATTTATGCCATTTTGCTAATGTCAAGTTATTTGTATTCGCAAAATCCAACTTCAAATTCTAAGTTTTACAATATTGACATTAAAAGTCCTGGTATTACAGACTTTATTAAGTATGGAAATATGTCAAGTTTATCTTATACCGGTGCTTTAGATTTTTCAATTCCTTTAATTGAAGAAACTTCTATTAATTTAAGTTATGATAGTTCAGGTTTTAGACCTTCGAAAAGATCCGGTCTTGTCGGTTTAAATTGGTATTTAAATATGGGTGGTGCAATCACAAGAGAAGTTAACGGTATGCCTGATGATCAAATTGGCGAGCCAAATGTAAACGGAGCTATAAAAGAAACAAATGGCTTTATTGTAGGTGTAAGAAACAGAACTCATACAAAGGAAAACGTATTTAATTTTAATTTAGCTGATGGTGTGGAAAATTGGAACTTAGATTATTATTTATTGGGAACAAGTCTTGTAAATAATTATGAAGCTAACCCTGATATGTTTAGTTTTAATTTCAATGGAATTTCTGGAAAGTTTTTTATGGGTAATGATGGATTAATTAAAGTTATAACTAATGAGCCCAATAATTTAAAAATTGACATTACTGGTATGCAAAACCAAGTTATTGCAAGTTTAACAAAACCAAATGAATCATTAATAATCATAACTGACGATTCAGGGAATAAATATTATTTTGGGGGACACACTAAAAATTTGGAGTATACCGCGAATGGTTTTTATCCTGTTATTACTACTTGGCATTTAAATAAGATAGAAAATTACAATGGCAGAGTGGTAAATTTTGTATTTAGGGATGATAGTCTTTTGTCTCCAAGTTTTGATACGCCAGGAGATAATGTGCCTAATCATAATGGTTTTCCAAATTACGATCCAGATCCAACAAAGTCAAATTTAAGAGACTTTTGTGTCATGCATGAATATGTAAGCGATCAACGACAAATTTATCAAGTTAGCAATTATGAACCGTTTTTAGGAACTACAGGTGGTAATTCAGCTGGTGGTGGATTACAAATGTCAACTACGCTTCAAAAAGTTGCTATCTTAGATCAAATCAATAGTGATGATTTTGTTGTTAATTTCTTTTATACAAGGCAAGCCCATAAATTCAATACTGCTAATAGTACTTCAATAAATAATACTAATACAAGCTTTTTTAAAGAATTTTTAGATATTAAACTAGATAAAATTGAATTGTATAATAAGAATGGAAGTACTGTAGGAAATTTAATTAAAACAATAAATTTTGGTTACACTTATTTAGGAGGAGCTGTTCATAGCAGAATGTTTTTAACTACTTTGACTGAAACTGGAAAGCCACCCTATCAGTTTAGTTATAATGACACTAATAATTTACCACTACCTATAACCTATGGAATTGACCATTGGGGATTTTGGAATGGTAAATCTGAAAATGATAATTATTTAATTCCTTATCAAAACTATCAACTAAACGGAGACTATTCAGATTGTAGTAATACATCCAATCCCTTATGTTCATCAAGAAATCCTAATTTTAATTATACTCTCAAAGGTATTTTAGATAAAGTTATTTATCCGACAGGTGGGTTTACTCGTTTTGAATACGAACAAAATGAATACAACAAAAGATTAGAAGTCAGAAGTGTAAATGATTATATTCCTGCAATATATGATGCTGTAGATCTAGGTGGTGGATTAAGAATAAAAAAAATCATTGAATCATCAGACGGAGTAACTGAAACTAATGAAAAATTATATGAATATAAAAACGATTTAGGACAATCAAGCGGAGTGTTATTAAGTTGGCCAAGATATACACTACATTGGAAAATAAATAGTGCAGGTGGAGGGTTTCAGGATTTTGTTTATATCAGATCAAATCCAATAGGACGACATATTTTAGATGCTCCAATATTAACCTATTCTCAAGTTACAGAAAAAACAATTTCAAACGGTAAGAAAGTTGTCAAGTTTACTGACTTTATTTCTAATCCCGATGATTTTACACCTAACAGTTTTCGCGATCATTCAAATGGTACAACTGCAACCCCAAAAAATTTAGGGCGAAATTATAATGGCTTGTATTTAAATGATAAGAGTATCGAAAGAGGAAAGTTGTCATCAGAAAAAATATATGATGCTAGTAACAATTTAGTTCAACAAACTAATTACGTTTACAATGTTGATACTGCAAAAACTAATAATTGGTCTGCGAAATTACATCTTTCTGGCCCATCCGTTCAGGCTAATAAAATTTATTTTTACAATGATTACTTAACAGAAAAAACAACAACACTTTTCACTTCATCGGGTAATTTAGTTTCTAAAGAAAACTCAACTTATATTTCTGCGCCAAGTTATACTACAACAATGTCTAATCAAGATGTTTTAAGTGAAACAAGTACAACTTCTAGTGTAAATAATGAAATCATTAAAACGGAATACAAATACCCTTGGCAAAATTATTTAGTAACGAGTACAGAATTTTTAAATTTTAAAAGTGCAAATATAATGTATCCTATTCGTGAAATTCAATACAGAAATGCTGTTAAATTATCCGAAAAATTCACATTGTTTGCAAAGGATGCTTCAACTAATTCGTTGATGTTTCCAAAAAGTATTTATAGTGCGAAATTTCCAAATTCATTTGCTAACATTACGAATATTGGAAATTTAGAAAAAAAATTCACTTATGATTTTTATGATGTAAAAGGAAATGTGTCACAATACACTCAAGAAAATGGTATTTCAGTAACTATCATTTGGGGATATAATAAGACGCTACCAATTGCGAAAATTGAGAATGCTACTTTAGCACAAGTTGCAACTGCTTTAAGTACTACTTCTGCAGTATTACAAACTACTTATAGCGAAACTAACTTATCTGCTTTGAACGGACTTAGAAGTTCATTACCAAATGCTATGGTAACTACTTACGTTCATTTACCATTAATTGGAGTAAATACTATAACAGATCCAAAAGGAGATGTGAGTACTTTTACTTATGATGTAAACAATAGATTAAAAAATGTTAAGGACAAAAATGGGAATGTATTATCAGAATACCAATATCACTATAAAAATGAATAAGAAAATGAGTAAGAAGATTATATTTTTAGCAGTAGTGTTGCTAAATAGTTTTATAGTGTTTTCTCAGAAAATACCAAATAAAGTTAAACAAACAAAAGAGACAACAAATAGCTCTTCTGAAACTTCAAGAATTGGAGATCCTGGTTGTAGTGGATATATTTTTTTAGACAATGATCAAGATGGATATGGTACTGGAACGCGAATTTGTGTAGATGGTATTTATGATGAATCATTAACATATTCAACAGCGTGGGGTGATTGTGATGATGATGATCCAATGGTAACCATTGCGAAATATTGGTATTTAGACGCTGATGGTGATGGTTTTGGAAATACACCAACTTCTACAAAAGTGTGTTATCCTCCAAATGCTAGTTACATAGCAATCAATGGTGATTGTAATGATACTAATCCTGCTATTAATCCAAATACTATTTGGTATCAAGATGCGGATAACGATAGTTTTGGTAATCTTGCAGTAACTATTATACAATGTGTGCAACCAGTAGGATATGTACTTAATAATACGGATTGTAATGATGCTAATAGTGCTATACTTTCATCTGTTGTTTGGTATCAAGATTTGGATAACGATGGTTTCGGAAATGCAGCAGTTACTATAACACAATGTACTCAACCTTTGGGCTACGTTTCAAATAACACAGATTGTAGTGATATTGACCCATTACTAAATATATCTACCATTTTTTATGCAGATGTTGATGGAGACTCTTTTGGCGATCCATCTGTATCAATAAGTGCCTGTTCTCAACCAGCTAATTATGTTGCCAATAATTTGGATTTATGCCCAGGTATTTCTAGTCCATATCAAGGTTGTGTGGTGCCAAGTTCAGGAACATCATTTGGAGATAGAAATTATATTATTACTACTTCTCCAAAAGTACCAGTAACAGATATTAAGAATATTACACAAGCAAAAGATGTTGCTATCAGTATTACTTATTTTGATGAATTAGGGAAACCTAATCAACAAATTGCCAACCAACAATCTAACTCGGGTAAAGATATTATTATTCATATTGAGTATGACAATTACAACAGACAAATAAAAGAATTTTTGCCATTTAAATCAAGTAGTTCAAATATGGCGTTTGATTTAAATGCATTAACTAATACGTTGAGTTATCCAGATTATAGTGGACAATCACCATTTTCTGAAAAACAATTTGAATCCTCGCCTTTAAATCGTGTTTTTAAACAAGCTGCTCCAGGCACAATTTCAGATTGGGCTATGGGAAGTGGACATGAAATCAAGTTTGATTATTTGACAAATACAAGTTCAGATGCTGTAAAATTATTCACAGCAAATGCTACTTGGAATGCTACAAATGAAATTTTTGATATTTCTTTATCACTTACAGGTACTACAAATTACGCAGACAATCAGTTGATAAAGTCAGTTACAAAAGATGAAAATTGGGTAAGTGGTAATAATAATACAACCGAAGAATTTAAAGATAAAGAAGGTAAAGTAATATTAAAACGTACTTATGATAATTCTATTGCTCATGACACATATTATGTGTATGACCAATATAATAACCTAACTTATGTATTGCCTCCATTAGTAACAAGCGTTGCTACACAATTAGATGGATTGTGTTATCAATATAAATATGATATTAGAAACCGATTAGTAGAAAAAAAATTACCAGGTAAACAATGGGAGTTTGTAGTGTATGATAAATTAGATCGTGTTGTGGCAACTGGACCTGCACTATCTCCATTTACTACTGAAACTACAACGGGCTGGATGATAACTAAGTATGATGCGTTTAACAGACCCATCTTAACAGCTTGGCAACCACATGTATTTACTTCAACTTCAAGAAAAACATTGCAAACATCGTATAATGTTGCAACAGTTTTAAACGAAACAAAAATAGCAACGACTACAGATACTACTGTTAATTCAGTACCTTTCAGATATACAAATGTTGCATTGCCCACCACAGGTTATCATGTGTTAACTGTAAATTATTACGACGATTATAATTTTTCATTTATTACAACTGCTCCAATACCTACTGTAGCAGTAGAAGGACAAACAGTTTATTATAATAATACAACTAAGCCTAAAGGTTTAGTAACAGGTACTTGGGTAAGAGTTTTAGGAGATTTATCTACTTCACTAATAGCATCTGAAAAATCTGTTAATTTTTACGATGAAAAAGCAAGGGCAATCAGAACCAAAAAAACGAATCATTTAGATGGGTACACTCAAGTGGATACCAATTTGCAATCTATTACAGGTAGAACGAACTATACAGTTACTTATCATAAGAAAGATTTAGCAGCAAGCCCTGCCTTAATAACGGTTAAGGATGAGTTTACATATTCAGATCAAGACAGATTAACGAAACAAACCCATCAAATTAATGGCGGTACAAAACAATTAATTGCTAGCCATACTTATAATGAATTGGGCGAATTGATTTCAAAAAAAGTAGGAGGTTCAGACTTAACGGCTACAACAGCATTACAAAAAGTTGATTTCAAGTATAATATTAGAGGTTGGTTAACGGATATTAATGATATTGCCAATCTTACAATTGGTTCTGATCCCCAAGATTTATTTGCGTTTAAAATTAACTATAATTCGGTACAAAATGAATCAGGTTATACAGGGATTCCATTACACAATGGTAATATTTCAGAAACCTATTGGAAATCGGCTTCAGACAATAAACTTAGAAAATATGGCTATAAGTATGATAATTTAAATCGTTTAAAAGATGCTATATATATGCGACCTAGTACAGCGGTTTTAGGTAATTTTAATGAAAGTTTAACTTATGACAAAAATGGAAATATCTTATCTTTGAACCGTACAGGAGAACATGAAAACCCTACATTGACTAATATTGATGCATTAACATATGGTTATGAGGCCAATACCAACAAACTTATTAAAGTAGATGATGCAACTTTAAATACAGCAGGTTTTAATAATCTAGTTAGCATTCCAACGGAATATGTTTATGATGCTAATGGAAATATGATAAAAGATGACAATAAAGGGATATCCGTTATAACTTATAATCATTTAAATTTGCCTAAAAAAATTACTATGGGTGGTGGAAATATTACTTACCTTTACAATGCTTTGGGGCAAAAAGTGAGTAAAATGGTTAGTAGTACAAGTATATCAACTTTTTATTTAGATGGCTTTCAGTACACTAGTAATGTTTTAGATTATTTTCCACATACAGAAGGGTATGTTGCTACAGGAAATAAATATGTATTTCAATACAAAGACCATTTAGGTAATGTTAGAATAAGTTTTAAAGAAGGTACAATATTAGGTACAACAACAGCTGCTGATATTATTGAAGAAAACCATTATTATCCTTTTGGCTTAAAGCATAATGGGTATAATAATACAATACTTAGTGGATTTAATGTTGGTAGTAAGTATAAATACAACGGTAAAGAATTGCAAGAAGAACTTGGGCTTAATATGTATGATTATGGTGCAAGGAATTATGACCCAGCTTTAGGTAGATGGATGAATATTGACCCGTTAGCAGAAATTTCACGTAGATGGTCACCATATACATACACAATGAATAATCCAGTGTTTTTTATAGACCCCGATGGAATGAGTGCAGTTGCGAATGATGATAGACCTGTATCACGATTTGGTCATTGGTCTGACAGTATGAGAGGAGTTGATAGAGAGGAAAAAGATGAAACAGCTAATCAATTAGATGATAGAGCAAAAATTAATGATGAGAATCCGAAAGAAAAACAAAAAAAACCTAAATATAAAATAAAAAAATCTAAAATTATTAACGCTAGTAGTTCACTTTATCATAATGATATAACGTATGTAACAACTTTAGACCATGAAAATACTGTTAAGTATATACAATCTGAAATTGAAGAGTTAGAAGAAATCTCAGATGCTTTGGGAAAAGTTGAAGATTGGACTATTTCGATTACTGGAGTAAAAGGTATTTATGATCTAATCAAAAATATAAAAGGTCTTAATCCAATTTCTCTAACAATTGGTATGACAGCAGGTATGCTTAAAGTTGAAATAGAAAATAGAAAAAAATATTTTATGGAAACTAAAAATAATTATGATATTTTGCATCTTAAATCTCCCGGAAATGTTAATGGTATAGAGTTTCATCATAGATCATTTTCTGGGGCATACAATAGTCACTTTGATATTTTGCATTCCTATGACGTAAAAACAAATAAATCATTAGCCAGAACACAATACTAATATAAAGATTATGAAAAAAATTAAAATTTTAAATTTATGTTTGATTTTATTATTTACAATATTTAAAATCTTTTCTAACAGTTTTAGTTTATACTTGACAAAGTATTTAGGTTATAATTTTATTTCTGAAATAATACTTTTATATTTATTTTTAATTTTAATATTTTTTCAAATATATAAGGATAATAAAATATTTAATTTTTTTTTAGTTTCTGTTACATTTATTAATATCATCTTATTTTTTTTAATAATGTATTTATTTTATTGTAAGATAGGATGAAAAATGATTGATCATTTCTTGGATTTGTAAAACGTATTCTTAACAATAAAAAAACCAGTAATTAATTACTGAGTTAATAATAATAAAACAACAATGAAAAAAATAATTTCAGCCATAAGTATTTTTACCTTACTACTATCATGTAGCAAAGAGGACACTCCAATTATTGAACCTGAAAAGCCAGTAGATTTTTATGCCGTTGGAGCAGGCTATGCCGTTGTCGGTAACGCAAGAGCCATTTTATGGAAAAATGGGGAGCCTACTTATTTAACTGATGGTACCAATCAAGCTTATGCTTATTCTATTTGTGTAGATCAAGGGAATTCTTATGTGGTGGGTGATGAAAATGGACAAGCAAGATATTGGAAAAATGGAGTTGTTCAAGATTTGGGAACAGAAACAGCTGATTATTTTACTAAAGTGCAAGTAACCAACAATAAAGTGTATATTTTAGGAGTAGCAGGATCTCAAGTAAAATTATGGGAAAATGGAGTACCAACAATAATTGCTGGATTTACTGGTATGGGTTCTTATCCTTGCGATTTTAAAGTGGTTGGAGACGATAAATACGTTTTAATTCATTATAATAATACTGTGAATTTATGGAAAAATGGTGTAAATACCGTTCTTTCCGACGCACTAATTCCTCATACTGCAAAAGATTTATGCGTAGTGGGTTCAGATGTTTATGTATTAGCTGAAGAATATGATGTTAGTACTAAAAAAATTAAATATTGGAAAAATGGAGTAGCTAATTATATTAATAATCCATCAAATAATGTTTATGCTGCTCATATTGATGTTAATAACAATAATGTATATATTGGTGGTAAATTTGATAATAAAGCATATTACTGGAAAAATGGCGAAGCAAATTTGGTAGGGTCATTAACTGGAAGTTCATATAATTATGGTATTCAAGTAGTAGATAATAATGTTTATACCGTAAATTCAGATAACGGAAAAATCAGATTTATGAAAAATAATACTCAAATGTTTATTGACGATATAAGTACTCTTGCTGATCCCAATGAATGTTTTATAGTTTATAAATAGAATAATAAAATGCATTAATGAAAATAAAAATAATATTTTTCTTTGTATTACTTTCACAATTGCTTTTCTCACAAGGAGAAGCCAATAATTGGTATTTTGGTAACCAAGCAGGTATTAAATTTAATGCTGACGGCAGTGTTACAGCACTAACAGATGGCGCTCTTACTTCTTTTGAGGGCTGTGCAACTATTTCTAATTCAAGTGGTCAGTTATTATTTTATACTGACGGTATAACAGTATATAATAAAAATCATCAAATTATGATTAATGGTTCTGGTTTATATGGCGATGCATCAAGTACCCAATCTGCTACCATAGTAAAAAAACCAGGTTCTGATAATATATATTATATTTTTACATTAGACAGTTTTGCAGGACCCAAAGGTTTTTGTTATTCTATTGTAGATATGACTTTAGACGATGGAAATGGTGCAATAACATCAGAAAAAAATATATTAGTGTATGCTCCATCTTGCGAAAAAATAGCAGTAGTAAAACATGCTAATAATACCGATTATTGGATTATTACACATGGATGGGGAAATAATACTTTCTATTCTAATTTATTAACAAATACTGGTGTAGTTAATATTCCTGTAATGTCTAATATTGGATTTTCTCCAAATGTAATAATAGGCTCCTTGATGGTACAATCTATAGGATATTTGAAAATTTCGCCTGATGGGTCAAAATTAATAAATTGTTATTCTAATGCTGTTGGAACTCAATTGTTTGATTTTAATTCTTCTACTGGACATGTTTCAAATTGTAGACCAATTAATGTTGGGACCACTGTTCATTATGGAGCAGAATTTTCGCCTAATAGTGAATTGTTATATTTAGTAAATGATTATAGTGTATATCAATTAAATTTATTTTCATCAGATATTAATGCTTCAGCTTTGCCCGTCTATACAAACACGAATAAAATACCAACTACTATGCAGTTGGGTCCAAATAATAAAATTTATGTATGTTTTTATGATAAAAATAAACTCGGAGTTATAAATAATCCAAATATTCTTGGTTTAGGTTGTTTTTTACAAGATGATGCAGTTGATTTAGCTGGAAAGTATACAACATATGGGCTTCCAGCTTTTAACCAATCTTTCTTTTACACTCCAACCATACAATTTAACAATTCTTGCGAAGGAGAAGCTATAAATTTTAATTTCAGTACAAGTTTATCTATTTTAAGTGCTACTTGGAATTTTGGTGATGGAAATACGTCCAATGCGATTAGTCCAACTCATACTTATACGAGTTCTGGTACATTTCCTGTATCTGTGACAATTACCACTCCGAGTGGAACAGGAAGTAATAATAGAAATATTACAATCTATCCAAGACCAGTTTTAACTAATAGTACCGTAAGTCTAAAACAATGTGACGATAATAACGATGGTTTTAGTGCTTTCAACTTAAAAGAAGCAGAAAATTCATTTGTAACTAGCACAACAGATTTAACTTTTACTTATTTTGAAGACCCAACTGATGCCCAAGATAACAATACCATTGCAAGTATAACAAATCCAACAGCATATACCA
>JACCDZ010835470.1_pt1 | contig 12273 bp, 9 predicted proteins | sample 7449551 | NCBI WGS metagenome assembly JACCDZ01 (sample SAMN15323452, study PRJNA562643) | freshwater metagenome | isolation source: river surface water | place: USA:Blue River Watershed | collected 2017-08-18
GAATTTGTTGCTGAACCTGAACCACACTGCCGCGTTGCTCATTGGCTTTGCCTTGTGCTTGGCGCAAGGCCTCTTCCAAATCGGGCAGCGCTTGGGCTTGATCTTCGACTTGTGCCGCCAAGGTCATCGATTGGTCTTCGGCTTGGAGCGCTTGCTCGGCCAAAGATTCAAGCTCAGCCTGCGCCTGGATTTGCCGATCGGACCAATCAGCCGATTGAGCTTGAAGTTGGGCTAAACGCTGTTCTGCGCGCTGACGACCTTCCACCACAAATCGAATTTCAGCTTCCAGCTTGCCAACTTCAGCGCTGGCTTCGTACAACAAACCTTGTGCTTGATTGACCTGATCGCCGGCTGCATAGTGGGCTTGACGCACAGTTTCAAGATCGGCTTCCACATGCCTTAGATCGGCAATGCGCGCTTCTAAGTCAATGACCGCCTTGTCAACATCGGCTTTGATTTTGACTTGATCGGTTTCGGCATCGGCTCGTTTGATGAACCAAAGCTGCTGTTGTTTGAGGGTGGCGTCGGCTTTGAGGCTGTTGAAGCGTTGCGCCACTTCAGCTTGCTTTTCCAGTCTTTCCAAATTGGTGTTGAGCTCGCGGAGGATGTCTTCGACGCGGGTTAAATTTTCTCGGGTATCCGACAAGCGATTTTCGGTTTCGCGGCGGCGCTCTTTGTACTTGGAAACGCCGGCGGCTTCTTCTAAAAACAAGCGCAATTCTTCGGGGCGAGACTCAATGATTCGGCTGATGGTGCCCTGACCAATGATGGCGTAGGCGCGTGGGCCCAAACCAGTTCCCAAAAACACGTCTTGAACGTCGCGGCGACGAACAGGTTGGTTGTTGATGTAATAGCTGCTGTTGCCATCGCGGGTTAAAACACGTTTGACCGCAATTTCTGCAAATTGCCCCCATTGACCGCCAGCACGGTGATCAGCGTTGTCAAAGACCAATTCGACGCTAGCGCGGCTGGCCGCTTTGCGGGTGTTGGTGCCATTGAAAATAACGTCTTGCATGGACTCGCCACGCAATTCGGAAGCCTTTGATTCACCCAAAACCCATCGGCAAGCGTCCATGATGTTGGATTTGCCGCAACCATTGGGGCCGACAACGCCAACCAGTTGGCCAGGGAGCACAAAGTTGGTGGGTTCTGCGAAGGATTTGAATCCTGATAATTTGATGGAATTAAGGCGCACAGCAGTCAGAATTTGGGTCAAAAGGCACACCTCGTGCCTGAAGCCTCCATGTTAACCGACCCAAACCCGAATCAGACCCCAAAATGAGCTGAAATTCGCCCAATAAACCGATCCAGTATCCCGGATAATTAGGGGATGAATCCCCTATTGGCCTCCCTCCAGCCCTACCCCTTTGAACGCCTGCGACAATTGTTCGCTGGCGTCACCCCCAACCCCCAGTTGCCCCACATCAGCCTGGGCATTGGCGAGCCCAAGCACGCCACCCCAGAATTCATCAAAAAAGCCCTTTCGGCTTCTCTAGACACCGCCTTGTCCGGCTATCCTGCCACCGCGGGCGAGTTGCGCATGCGGGAAGCTTGCGCGCAGTGGCTGCAAAGACGCTATCGCATTGAAATCAATGCGGCCACACAAGTCTTGCCAGTCAATGGTTCGCGGGAAGCCTTGTTTTCATTGGCCCAAGCTGTCCTCGACCCCACCCAAGCGGGCGGCATTGTGATCAGTCCCAATCCGTTCTATCAAATCTACGAAGGGGCTACGCTGTTGGGTGGCGCACAGCCCTATTACGTGCCCAATACAGCCGACAACAACTATGCGGCCAACTGGGATGAAGTGCCCGAAGATGTCTGGGCCAAAACACAGCTTTTGTTTGTGTGTTCGCCTGGCAATCCCACTGGCAAGATCATGCCCTTGGACGAATGGCAAAAGCTCTTCAAGTTGAGCGAAAAATACGGCTTTGTCATTGCCTCCGATGAGTGCTACAGCGAAATTTATTTCCGCGACGAACCACCATTGGGCGGCCTGGAGGCAGCCAGCCTGTTGGGCTACAAAGATTTCAAACGGCTGATTGCATTCACAAGCCTGTCCAAGCGCAGCAATGTCCCGGGGCTTCGAAGCGGTTTTGTAGCTGGCGATGCCGCTATTATCAAAGACTTTTTGCTTTACAGAACCTACCATGGTTGTGCCATGAGCGGCGTGGTTCAAGCGGCCAGCATTGCCGCTTGGAACGATGAAGCACACGTGGTTGAAAACCGCAATTTGTACCGAACCAAATTTGGACAAGTGACGCCTGTATTGGCCGAAGTCATGGACGTCAAATTGCCCGACGCCAGCTTTTACCTATGGGCGGGAGTACCCGAGGTCTGGCACAACAGCGACACAGACTTCGCGCGAGAACTGTATGCCGCAGAACATGTGACTGTCTTGCCAGGCAGCTACATTGCCCGCGAGGCCCATGGCTTCAATCCTGGCCAAGGCCGCATCCGCATGGCTTTGGTGGCCGAAACAGCCGAGTGCCTGGAAGCCGCTCACCGAATTGCCCGTTTTATTCGATCAGGTCGCCCAACATGAGCAACACACTGAGACTGACAGAACAACTGATGGCCATGCCCTCGGTCACGCCCACCGATGGCGGCTGCACGGCTTTGATTCAATCGCATCTAGACCCCTTGGGGTTTGATTGCGAAGTGATCGACTGCGGTCCCGACACTTTCAGGGTCAAAAATTTGTGGGCCAAACGTGCAGGCTCTTCAGGCCAAACGCTGGCCTTTGCAGGTCACGTTGATGTTGTTCCCACAGGGCCCTTAAGCCAGTGGACCAGTGACCCCTTCACCCCGACGCATCGCGATGGCAAGTTGTATGGTCGTGGCGCTTGTGACATGAAAGCATCACTGGCTGCCATGGTGGTGGCCACCCAAGAGTTTTTGAAAGAAACACCGGAACCTTCCCTGGGCATTGCATTTCTGTTGACCAGCGACGAGGAAGGCCCTGCACTCGATGGCACCGTGCGTGTTTGTGAACTGCTTCAATCAAGAAATGATGCGCCCGATTTCTGCATCGTGGGCGAACCCACTTCCGTCAAAAAAACTGGCGACATGATCAAGAATGGTCGTCGCGGTTCACTCAGTGGCAAGCTCAAGGTGATTGGCATTCAAGGCCACATTGCTTACCCACAGTTGGCAGACAATCCCGTTCACAAAGCAGCGCCTGCCATTGCAGAATTGGCCAGCACCATTTGGGATCAGGGCAATGACTTTTTTCCGCCCACCACTTGGCAAATTAGCAATGTGCATGCGGGCACCGGTGCGACCAATGTGATCCCCGGTGAATTCGTCATTGATTTCAACTTCAGATTTTGCACAGAGTCCACCGCAGATACTCTGAAAAAACGCTTAACCGATATTCTGAACAAACACCAACTCAAGTACGACATTGAATGGACCTTAGGGGGTCTGCCCTTCCTCACTACCCCTGGCAGTTTGGTCAACATGGTTCAAGAGGCCATTTTGCAAGTCACTGGCATTGAAACCGAATTGTCCACTACGGGTGGTACCAGCGACGGTCGCTTCATTGCCCAAATCTGCCCGCAAGTCATTGAGCTTGGCCCGCCCAACGCCACCATTCACAAAATTGACGAACATGTGGCTGTGGCCGATTTGGAACCTCTCAAAGAGATTTACAAACAAGTCTTGATCAAACTCAATCAAGCCTGCTTGGCAAACAACAGCGCTTCGCGCTAATGCCATGAAACTCACACAACTCATTGAAGAGAGTGCTGCACAACTTGACGCTGCCAAAGTGGCCTATGGGCATGGCACTCTGAATGCGCACGACGAAGCCACATGGCTTGTTTTGTGGCAACTGCAAATGCCATTGGACATGGAAGTCTCCGAAGACACCGCTGTCACTGCATCCCAAATACAGGCGTGTCAAAATTTAATACAACAAAGAATTTCGACACGCAAACCAGCGGCCTATCTCACGCAAGAAGCCTGGCTCCAAGGCATTCCTTTTTATGTGGACGAGCGAAGCATCGTCCCCAGAAGCTTTATTGCAGAGCTCATTGCCGATGGCGCTTTTGATGGTTGGCTCAAAGAAAGTAGCCACCATTTCTTAGACCTTTGTACCGGCAATGGCAGCTTGGCCATTCTCTGTGCCATGGCCTACCCAGACATCACCGTGGTGGCAGCCGACATTTCTAACGACGCCCTGGCAGTTGCCAAAATCAATGTTGAAAAACATGCGTTGCAGAGCAGAATTGAACTCGTTCAGAGCGATGGCTTAACCAACATCCAGGGCACTTTTGATTGCATCATTTGCAATCCACCTTATGTATGTCAAGCCAGCATGAATGCTTTGCCTCAAGAATTTCAAGCAGAGCCTCAACTGGCATTGGCTGGCGGTGAAGACGGCATGGATTTTGTGCGTCAACTTTTCAAAGATTTACCCTTGCGCATGAATCCCGAAGCCATTTTGATTTTGGAAATTGGCAACGAGCGTGCCAATTTTGAGGCCGCTTTTCCAAGGCTTGAGGCTGTTTGGCTAGAGACCAGTGCGGGCGAAGACCAAGTTTTGTTGCTCACGCGTGAAGCCTTGCTCAATGACAAGTCATGAGTCATGGTGAAATCGTCCAATTCATCTTTTTTTATCGTCCAGGCCATTAAGACAATTGCGGATTGGCAATGGTTTGAAGATCTGCTTCGGACCTACGCCAACACCGACTTGGACGAACCCCAGCTCAGCACCATTTGGAAAGATTTAGAAAATTTGCAAGCCAGGTATGCGCCGCCTGTAGGCGCATCCGTTCTATTGCGTATTCAAAATGGCCAAGCTGATCAAGTGGTGGGATGCGGTGCCATCACGAAGACCGATACCCCAAACACGTGCGAAATCAAACGGCTCTACATTCAACCCAACTTTAGGGGCCTTGGTGGTTCCAAAGTTTTAATTCAAGCACTTCTGCAGAAAGCTCAGCAGGATGGCTATGATCAAGCGGTTCTGAGCACTTGGCAATCCAATCTCACAGGCTTGGCACTCTACAAATCCATGGGTTTTGTAGCAGTGCCCTCCTTTAAACATCACCCCAACCAACAATTGATTTACCTTGGTCGCCCGCTAAACGGCGACCTTGCTCAAGCTCTTTCATGATTCAACTGAAAAACGTCACACTGCGTCGCAGTGCCAAAGTCTTGCTCGATGCCGCATCGGTCACGATCAATCCTGGCGAAAAAGTCGGCCTGGTCGGTCGCAATGGCGCTGGCAAATCGACTTTGTTTGCACTCTTCAATGGCACGCTCAACGAAGACGGCGGTGATTTTTCAGTGCCCAAGCAATGGCGCTTGGCCCAGGTGGCCCAGAACATGCCAGAGACCGATGAGAGCGCGACCGATTTTGTGTTGGGTGGTGATACAAGATTGGCGGAACTTCGTGAGGCCTTGCATGCAGCAGAACTATCAGAGGATGGCATGGCAATGGCGCATGCCCACGTCGATTTGGCCGATGCCGGGGAACACGACGCAGTCCCTAGAGCCCAATCGCTCATTTTGGGCTTAGGCTTTAGGTCTGCCGAACTTGATCAGCCTGTTAACAGTTTTTCGGGTGGTTGGCGCATGCGTCTGCAATTGGCGCGCGCACTCATGTGCCCCTCCGATTTATTGCTGCTGGACGAACCCACCAATCACTTAGACTTGGATGCTTTGGTCTGGCTTGAAGCCTGGCTAAAACGGTACAGCGGCACCATGATTGTGATCAGCCACGACCGTGAATTTTTAGATGCGGTCACCAATGTCACCATGCACATTGAACATGCCAAGCTCAATCGCTATGGCGGCAATTACAGCGCGTTTGAAACACTGCGCTCACAGCAACTCGAGTTGCAGCAAGCTTCGTTTGCCAAACAGCAAGACAAAATTGCCCACCTACAAAAATTCATTGACCGATTCAAAGCCAAGGCAAGTAAAGCCAAACAAGCTCAAAGCCGTGTCAAAGCCTTGGAGCGAATGGAAAAGATTGCACCCGTGTTGGCGGATGCCGACTTCACTTTTGAATTCAAAGAACCCGTCAATTTACCCAACCCCATGCTGGCCATCTCCAACGCTGACTTAGGCTATTGGGTCGATGACCATCCCAAAGTCATTGTGCGCGACGTCAGCAAGTCTGTATTGGCAGGTCAGCGCATTGGCATTCTGGGTGCCAATGGTCAAGGCAAGTCCACATTGGTCAAAACCATTGCCCGAAGTATCAAGGCTTTGTCTGGTGAAATGACCGAAGGCAAAGGTCTGAACATCGGCTATTTTGCGCAACAAGAATTGGATGTATTGCATCCGAATGACAACCCCTTGGAGCACATGATTCGCTTGGTGAAGGAACTGGGTCCTACGCCTGGTCAGTCTTCACGCGAACAAGACTTGCGCAACTTTTTGGGCACCTTCAACTTTACCGGTGACATGGTCAAGCAAAGTGTGGGCTCGATGAGCGGTGGCGAAAAAGCGCGCTTGGTCTTGGCCATGATTGTTTGGCAGCGCCCCAATTTGCTGCTGCTTGACGAACCTACCAACCACTTGGATTTGGCGACGCGCGAGGCTTTGTCGATGGCCCTCAATGAGTTTGAGGGCACCGTCATGCTGGTCAGCCATGATCGCGCTTTGCTGCGTGCAGTGTGTGACGAGTTCTGGCTGGTGGGCCGTGGCGAGATCAAACCATTTGATGGCGACTTAGACGATTACCAAAGGTATTTGCTAGAAGAATCAAAACGATTGCGTGAAGAGGCTAAGGCCAGCGAAGCCAGTGCTTCAACACAAATGACCAAACAAGCCGAGATACCCAAAACAGTAGCTGTTGAAGTTAAACCGGTGGTCATCAATCGGACACCCGAACAGAAAAAGCAGGATGCACTGCTCCGCCAACAAAAGTCTGCCCTGACAAAACCTCTGAAAAAATCAATTGAACAAGCTGACCAAAGAATGGCGCAACTTGAATCACAAAAGCTGCTGCTAGAGAACAAACTGACCACGCCCCTTCCCCCCACAGAAATTGCAGAAGTAGGCAAGCAGCTCAAAGCCATTCAAACTGAATTGGAAGATCTGGAAGTTCAATGGCTGTCTTGGACTGAGGAACTTGAACTCCTGAGCTCCTGAGCTCCTGAGCTCCTGAGCTCTTGATCTCTTAAGCTCTAAGGCTGATGCGTTCATTATTGCCGCAGCCAAATTTTTGAGATCCAAGAAAAAACCCACTCAACATGCGCTGAGTGGGTTTTAAAAAAATTTGAGTATTTGGTGGGTCGGGCGAGATTCGAACTCGCGACCAACGGATTAAAAGTCCGCTGCTCTACCGACTGAGCTACCGACCCATCTACTCAAGCCTTAAATTATAGCGTCATATTTTTGACTTTATCAAGTCATTGGCAAGAAAATTTAAGGTCAGCGATGCCGCCGCCATGCCGAAGCTGGCAGTGACCGTAACCACCGAGCCATAGCCATGGCAATTCAAACTGCCATCTCCCTCTAACTGACACGATGGGTCAGGTGGCGCAACATTTTCTCGACTGAAAACACACTGAACGCCTATCTTGGCGCCATCTTTCGGCGCGCCTCGTTCTTTTCTCAGCCGGTAACGCACTTGGGCCAACAAAGGATCATGGGTCACTTTGGACAAATCGGCCTGCTCAATGAGATGGGCATGGCGCTTGCCACCCGCAGCGCCCAAACAAACAAAAAACTTTTTTTGGCGAATGGCCCAATCGGCCATGGCCACTTTGGACTTCACTTGATCGCATGCGTCAATCACAGCACTCACAGGCGATCGTGCATCAGAAACATTTTGGACACCCTGAATGAGTGACGCCCAGTTTTCGGGAGTGACAAAGTCGTCGACCGTGTGCACAAGGCATTGCGGATTGATCTGGCCAATTCTTTCTTTCATGGCAAGCACTTTGGACATCCCCAAAGTAGATTCTAGGGCGTGAATTTGGCGGTTGATGTTGGACTCGGCCACATGGTCCATGTCGATCAATGTCAGTTCGCCAACACCACTTCGCGCCAGTGACTCAGCCGCCCAAGACCCTACTCCGCCAACCCCCACAATGACGGCATGTGACTTGGCAATGGATGCGGCACCTTCTACACCATACAGACGAGCCATCCCGCCAAAACGCCTGTCGGAAATCATGGCTTAGCCGGCTTTCTTCATGTCGTATTGAAGTGCAATAAAGGCACCCATCACGATGGAGACTGTGGCCAAAATACTCAAGAGATTAAGCGTTGAAACGCCGCTAAGGCCTTGACCAATCGAGCAGCCAAAGGCCATGACAGCACCTACGCCCATCAGGCAAGCACCCCAAAGGTGTCGCTTTAAATCGGCGATGTTTGAAAAACCTTCCCACCGAAAACTGCCCTGGAGTTTGGCGCTGACAAAGGACCCCAAAACAATCCCCAACACACTGACCATGCCAATGGTCAGTCTTTTGGTGCCATCACTGAAGTACAACAGCGCATCCAAACCCAAAGCCAAAGGGGCCGTCAAACTGAAGGATTCCATTTTTCGACTGGAGGTGGCCAAGAAAAATTCATCGAGTGTTTCTGGGTGTTCTAAACCATGCCCCAAAACACCCGACACCCACCACATCCCTGTCACTAGCAGGCCCACTGAAAGGCTTGCCAACAAATTGCGCGGGTTGCTGAAATGGCGGTCTTTGAAGATCCATAAACACATCAAGACACTGACCAAGATGGCAGACCACAACATGCCCTGTTGCAAAGTGGAATCGAAAAACCAAGCCGACCACTGCCCCGCAAACAAGCCCTGAGATATTTCAAACTGGACGGGCTCAATGGACTTCACCCGGGGGATGGCCAAGAAGCCCCTCATAGTGGCCAATGCCGCCAAGCCCATGGTGACCACAACCACCAATGATTTCAAATTGCCGGCTCCAAGGCGAACCAATGATTTGGAGCCACATCCCGAACCCCAAACCATGCCCCAACCAAACATTAAACCACCTAGCGTGACCGCCAGCCAGGGGGCAGATTTAGCGGGGTAAATCGTGTTGAGTGGGCTAATCAGACCCGCATAACTCATGAAACCAAAGCCAAGAATGGCAACCACAATGGCCAAGGCCCACTGCCTCAAACGGTCAAAGCTGCCCATGATGACGGCATCGCTGACGGCCCCCATGGTGCAAAAGTGAGTGCGATGCAGGACCCAGCCAAACAAGAAAGCGATGAGCCCCGCTGAACCCAGCACAAGCAGCTGGAGTTGGGCTAGCTGAGTGGCGTCCATCTCGGTTAACGGAGTCTGGTCAAACGGTCTTTGGCAGTTTGCGCTGCATCACTGCTTGGATGCGTGCTGATCAAATCTTCCATGATTTTTCGAGCGCCCTTGGTGTCTTTCAATTCGACCAAGCAATTGGAAATGGCCAACATCGCTTCTGGTGCTCTTGCATGCTGCGGGGCAATACTGAGTAACTTGCGGAAATTGGCGACCGATTCTTTGTAATCTTTGGTGGCGTACTGTGCATTGCCAATCCAAAACAGGCTGGAAGCCGCATAGCCACTGGTAGGGTAACGACGCAAAAAATTCAGCATGCTGGTTTGCGCAGCTGCAAAGTCGCCTGTTCGGAAAACGGCCAAGGCCGTGTCAAATTCTTTCTTTTCGGCAGGATCCGCTTGGAACTCCAGTCCATCCAAAACTACTTTGATGGGTTCAAATTTTGAGATGCGCGAATCAACAGATTGCAAGACATCTTTTTGCTTGATTTGGAGTTCTGAAAGCTCTTTGATCAGCTGCTCATTGGCACCACGGATCTTTGACTGATCCGCTTTGAGGGCTTCAATTTGATTTTGCAAATCGAGAATGGCACGCCTCAAAACAGCAACTTCTTCAAGCTGCGCTTGCGTCTGGGCTTGAATTTGAGTTTTGAAGCCTTGTTGTGCAGCCTCTAGTTTTTGACGCAAATCCAAGATAGCGCGACGCGCTTCATCGTCACCAAATAGAGCCGCATGGGTGCCAAACGAGGCACCCAACAACAGTGAAGCTAAAACAAGCTGTCGAACTTGAAACTTGAAGCGTGTGCGCATGAGAGTTCAATGATCAGTATTTGATTTCAACGCGACGATTTTTGGCGAATGCTGCTTCGTCACTGCCGTTTGCAGCTGGCTTTTCTTTGCCGAAGCTAACGGCTTCCAATTGCGAATCACTCACACCCAACAAGGTCAAGGCACGGCGCACAGTTTCTGCACGCTTTTGACCCAAAGCCAAGTTGTACTCACGGCCACCACGCTCGTCGGTATGACCTTCCAATTGAACTTTGAATTGCTTGTTGGCTTGCAAATGAGCGGCATTGCGCTCTAAAACTGCACGGGCTTCAGGCTTCAGGGTGAAGCTGTCGTAATCAAAATAAACCACGTTGAGACCCGCAGGCGCAACGCCTTGTGTACCAGCATTACTGCTAACCACGGGTGCCACAGTGCTTTGAGCAGGTGCACTTTGAGGAGCGCTCTGATTGGCTGAGGCTGCTTTGTCTTCAACAGGGACATCGTTCAGTTTGACGCCTGAAGAACAAGCCCCCAGTGCGGCTGTCAGGGTCAAAATCCAAAAACTACGTTTGATCATAAAAACTCCAAAAGATTTGATTGATTAATTTATCGGTAAGGGCCCCAGGCAGGCTCACGAATATCGCCACTTTGTCCAGACAATCTTGCTTTAATTTTGCCGTCCAAGGTGGTGGTCATGAGTGCCTCTCGGCCTTGCAACACTGTGGCAAACACAATCAACTTGCTGTTCGGGGCAAAACTAGGACGCTCATCGGCTGTTGTTTCAGTGATGGCAGTGACCTGGCCAGTACTTAAGTTCATTACTTGAACTTTGAACTGTCCCCCAACACGGCTGATATAAGTTAACCAACGCCCATCGGGACTCAGTGAAGGTGAGATATTGTAACTTCCACTGAAAGTGACCCTTTCAACAGGTCCTCCCATGGCAGGTGTTCTGTAAATTTGGGGGCTGCCACCGCGATCTGACACGAAATAAATGGCACTACCGTCGGCTGTATAGGTGGGTTCGGTATCGATGCCGGCACTTTGCGTTAAGCGTTTGGCCTCGCCATTGCCCGTGTCAATTTGATACAGCTGGGAGCCGCCGTCACGGCTGAGCGTGGCCAACAAACTGCGGCCGTCTGGCGACCAAGCAGGCGCGCTGTTGGAACCTCTGAAATTGGCCATGACACGACGTTTGCCCGTTGCCAATTCATGGACATAAATGACAGGTTTGCGCGACTCAAATGAGACATAAGCCAATTGATTGCCCTTGGGCGACCAAGATGGCGAAATGATGGGCTCTAAACTGGTCAATGCAGATTGCGCATTTTCACCGTCGGAGTCTGCAATCCACAGGCTGTATTTGCCTGAATTTTTTGTGATGTAGGCAATGCGAGTTGCAAATACACCTTTGTCACCCGTGAGTTTTTCATACACCCAATCGGCCAAGCGATGGGCTGACAAACGAAGGTCGGCTACAGCCACAGTTTCACGATAATCGCCGCGATCCAGTCCGGTTACCACGTCCCATAACTTGGCACGAACTTCATAACGACCGTCTGCCAATCGCGTCGCACTGCCGGCGAGCAAGGCATCTGCACTTCTTTGGCGCATTTGCGGAAAGTCAGGGCGCGTCAATTCATCCATCGACAGACCAGGCACAGCCACCGATCTGAACTGCCCGCTTCGCTCTAAGTCTGACAACACGATGGCAGAAGTTTTTTGTGGGGCAACGTCTTCACCCTTGAAGGTGACAACGGCAATGGGCAATTGGGTCATGCCAACACCGGACACATCAACCTTGAACTGGGCCCAGCTTGTCATCGGAAAGAATAAGCACAGCGCACTCAATAGCCCACACAAGCGTTTGAATAAGGTCAAAAATTTCATGGAATCGATCATGCGAATAGGTAAAGATGGAACAACTGCGTTAATTTAGCATTGTGACACGCGCTAAAATCAATTTGATGACACAAATCCCCGCTGAAAGTCCCCAAAAGGATCTGCCTTTTTACAAGCGGATGCTCAGGCTTTGGCCCTACTTTGGGCGTCAGCGGGCTTCATGGGTCTTGGCCATTTTGGCCACTCTGGTGGCGGCCAGCACGGAACCCCTCATTCCAGCGCTTTTCAAACCCTTGTTGGATGAAGGTTTTTCTGAAAACGCCCTGCCTTTGTGGATGGTCCCCACAGCTGTGATTGGTATTTTTGCAGTCAGAGGCGCTGCCTTCTTCATTTCGCAATATGCCTTAGCGCGAATTGCCAATGATGGCA
>JACCDZ010093815.1_pt1 | contig 12271 bp, 10 predicted proteins | sample 7449551 | NCBI WGS metagenome assembly JACCDZ01 (sample SAMN15323452, study PRJNA562643) | freshwater metagenome | isolation source: river surface water | place: USA:Blue River Watershed | collected 2017-08-18
GCCAGATAGTCATGCAGCAAGCGCGGTAGTTGCGGCAGGATCTTGGCCCAGTTAGGGCCTTCGCGCTTCATGCCATCGATAAAGCCACGCACACCGACTTGCTCGCTCATCCAGCGTTCGAGGAACGGCTTGGCGGTTTTCCACAGATCCAGATCCGGGTTGAGCTGACGGCCCAGGCCTTCGATGTTGAGTAGCGTCTTCTGCAGCATCACCAGCTGTGGCTGTACTTCAACGTTAAAGCGACGCGAGGTCTGGAACAGGCGCAATAATATTTTGCCGAAGGAAATGTCTTTGAGTGGCTTGTCGAAGATGGGTTCGCAAACGGTGCGAATGGCCGCCTCAAATTCGTCGATGCGCGTATCTTTAGGGGCCCAGCCGGAAATGACGTGCACTTCAGCAACGCGACGGTAGTCACGCTGGAAGAAGGCCAGGAAATTCTGCGCCAGGTAGTTTTTGTCGACTTCGTTGAGCGTGCCGACAATGCCAAAGTCCAGCGCTACATAGCGGCCATCGCGCGCCACCAGGATGTTGCCCGGGTGCATATCGGCATGAAAGAAACCGTCGCGAAAAACCTGCGTAAAGAAAATTTCAACGCCGGCACTTGATAGGCGGTTCAGATCAATCCCGGCTTCGCGCAATTCATCGATACGACCCACCGGAATGCCATGCATGCGCTCCATGGTCATCACGTTGGTGGCGCAGAAATCCCAATAGACCTCGGGTACTACGAGCAGGGGGCTTTTATCGAAATTACGACGTAGCTGTGAGGCATTGGCTGCTTCGCGGACTAGATCAAATTCATCATGCAGGTGTTTGGCAAACTCGGCCACCACTTCACGCGGTTTCAGGCGGCGACCATCTTCCGAAAAGCGTTCAATGAGCTGGGCAAAGGTATCGAGCAGATCGATATCATGGTCCACCACCTGATGCATGCCCGGACGCAGTACCTTGACGGCCACATCACGGCCATCGTGCAGTCGTGCAAAATGCACCTGCGCTACGGAAGCGGAAGCGACCGGCTTCGGGTCGAATTCGCTGTAGGCCTCGCTAATAGTCATGCCGAGGCCACGTTCAATTTCAGCCATCGCCAGGGCCGAATCGAACGGCGGTACCCGATCCTGCAGCTTGGACAGTTCGTCAGCAAAGTCTGGCGCCAGCAGGTCGCGGCGGGTAGAGAGCATCTGGCCGAACTTAACGAAGATCGGCCCTAAAGACTCCAGGGCTTCGCGCAAACGCACGGCGCGGGGTTTGGTGAAATGGCGCCGACGGGCGTAGAAACCCAACCAGCGTGCCATGCGGCCATCCGGTTCGGCTTCAACGAGCATGGTAAGCAGCCCGTTCTTCCAGCTGACATAAAGAATACGGGCAAGACGTTGCAGACGCATGAGCGGTCGGCTTTCATAGGTGAGGCCCACGGGATAGCGAGCCAGAAGGTATAATTTTACCCATGACTTTTGATAGCCGCGAACACATCACCGGCTTGCTGCAAGTTGCCCTTGCCAGCGTAGCGCCGGAACATACCGAAACCCCCATCCATCTGGAGCGTCCCAAGCAGGCGAGCCACGGGGATTTTGCCACTAATTTGCCGATGCAACTGGCGCGGGCGCTGAAGCAGGCGCCGCGGGCGATTGCCGAACGCATCGTTAGCGCCCTGCCGACCTCACCGCTGGTGAGCGAGGTCAGCATTGCCGGCGCCGGCTTTATTAATTTTACGTTGCAGGCCGACGCCAAGACGCGCGTGGTTAGCACCGTGTTGGCGCAGGCCAGCGATTTTGGCCGCAGCACGCTCGGCCAGAACGCCAAAGTGCTGGTGGAATTTGTATCGGCGAATCCGACCGGACCCCTGCACGTAGGGCATGGCCGTGGTGCCGCCTATGGCGCCAGCTTGTCCGATCTGCTGGCATTTGCCGGTTGGGACGTCACCCGCGAATATTATGTGAATGATGCCGGTCGTCAAATGGATATTCTGGCGATTTCGACCTGGATCCGTTATCTGGACCAGCACGGCGTATCGATCGATTACCCGCCTAATGGCTATCAAGGTGACTATGTGCGCGAAATGGCGCGTCAGCTGACCAATGCCCATGGCGACAAATATGTCCGTAGCAAAGTTGTGGTGCTGGAAGGCACGCCGGGTTTGCCAGATGCCAGCCGCGCTGATGACGAAGCCAAGACCCAGCGCGAGCTGCACCTGGATGCCCTCATTGCCAACGGCAAGAAGCTGCTGGCTGAAGATTGGCCCTATGTGCACCAGCACGCGCTGTCGGAGCAGCTGGCCGATGGCCGGGATGATCTGGATGGTTTTGGCGTGGATTTCCAGAACTGGTTCTCGGAAAACTCCCTGTTCGATACCGGCCTGGTTGCCCGTTGCCTCGACAAGCTCGATGCTGCTGGCCATATTTATGAGCAGAACGGCGCCCGCTGGTTCCGCTCGACCGACTTCGGCGACGAAAAAGACCGCGTCGTGCAGCGTGACAATGGCCTGTACACCTATTTTGCCTCTGACATTGCGTACCACCTGAATAAGTACGAACGCGGCTTTGATCGCATGATCAATATCTGGGGCGCCGATCACCACGGCTATATCCCGCGCGTGAAGGGTGCTGTGCAGGCGCTGGCGCTGGATCCGGCCAAGCTGGATATCGCCCTGGTGCAGTTTGCGGTGCTCTATCGCAACGGCGAGAAAGCCTCAATGTCCACCCGTTCCGGTGATTACGTGACGCTGCGTTCGTTGCGCGCCGAAGTGGGTGACGATGCCTGTCGCTTCTTCTATGTGTTGCGTAAGGCCGACCAGCATCTGGACTTCGATTTGGATCTTGCGAAGAGCCAGAGCGCCGATAACCCGGTGTATTACATTCAGTACGCGCATGCCCGTATCTGCTCGCTGATGGCGCAGTGGAACGGGGTGGAAGCCGATCTGAAGGATGCCAACCTCGGCTTGCTGACCAACCCGCGCGAAGCGGCCTTGACGGCCTTCCTGGGGCGCTTCCCGGAAGTGATTGATGCGGCCGCGCGTGATCTGGCGCCGCATCAGGTGGCTTTCTATCTGCGTGATCTGGCGGCGGAGTTCCATGGCTATTACAACGCCGAGCGCATGCTGTTGGACGATGCTGAACTGACCTGTGCGCGCTTGGCGCTTTCCGTGGCTGTCCGTCAGGTCATTCGTAACGGGATGACGCTGCTGGGTGTATCCTGCCCGGAATCCATGTAAGGTTCCGTACAGCACCCATCCCTTCAGCCAAAAGCCAAAGCAAGGCCGCTATGTCCCGAGACTACAAACCTAATCGTCACTCATCCCGCGACCGTGAACCGGCATCGGGTGGTGGTGCCTTCAAAGGCATTCTGTATGGCCTGGTCCTCGGTCTGGTAATTGCCGCCGCCGTGGCCTGGTGGTTTAACCGCATGCCGTCGCCGTTTATCGATAAGACGGCTACGCCGGGCGCACCGGCCAAGACCGATGCCAAGGCAGCTGCCCAGGGTCCTGCCGAGGCGCAATCTGCGGCCGTGCCAGCACCGGCGGTCAATGCCCAAAGTGAAAACGGGCAGCCGATTCCACTGCCCGGCAAGCCGGGAGATCCGTCTCCCGAGAAGCGCTTCCAGTTCCCTGATATTTTGTCCGGCAAAACAGATGGCACGACGCCGCCCGCCAAATCGGTTGAGGGCACGGCGGCCAAACCGGCCCCCAATGCCCCTGCGGCAGCCCCTGAAGCCCCGGCCGGCTTTTACCTGATGGCAGGCTCTTTCCAGAAGCAGTCTGATGCCGAAACCCAGAAGGCGAATCTGGCGTTGCAAGGTTTTGATGCATCGATACAAAAGGCAGTGATTGGAGAAAAGGTCTGGTTTCGCGTCAAGATCGGCCCATTCAAACGCCAGGACGACGCTAACCGCGCCCGTAATGAACTCAAGGAAGCCGGCATCGACGCCGTGCCTGCCCGTAATTAAATCGGAGTTGTCATGCAACGTCGCCAGTTTCTCGCTACTTTAATTGCCGGTATGGCTGCTGCGTCTTCATCGGGTGCGGTGCTGGCCCAGGGCGCACTGGGTGGCACCTTAGCGCCAGCGGCCAATGCTGCGGGTGTGGCGATTGCCGGCCAGACCTATGCGCCGCTGAATACCCCCAGTCTGCAGACCGTGGGCGGCAAAATTGAAGTGCTGGAGTTTTTCTCCTACGGCTGCCCGCACTGCCATGACTTTGCTGAGCCCTTTGATCGCTGGTCGAAAAAGCAGAAAGACGCCGTGGTGCGACGTGTACCGGTCACCTTCGGTCGCCCGCAATGGGTCGTGCTGGGGCGCTTGTTTTACACCATTCAAATGATGAAGCTGCCGGCCCTTGATGCGGCAGCATTCTCAGCGATTCATCAGCAGGGCAGAATGCTTTACGAAGATCAGGCTGTGTTGCAGTGGGCCGCCAGCCAGCCCGGTGTGGACGCCAAGAAGTTTTCCGAGGTGTACTACTCGGCTGAAGTCACTACCGCCATGAAGAAGGCAGATGCTTTAGCGATGGCTTATCAGATCGATGGCGTGCCTTCCATCATCGTCGGTGGCCGCTACAAGATGCTGCAACAGCGTGGCATGAATTTTTCTGATCTGCTAGCGAATACCGAAGCCGTGATTAAACTCGCGCTGCAAAGCAAAAAATAAACGACGCAGTTGTTACGTGCAGCCGCTTTGCGGCGGCCCAGAAAAAACGCCCGCATACGCGGGCGTTTTAGCTTCGAGCAATTACATGTCTTAAGCTTTGGCCGCTTTCGCCTTAGCGGCTGTTGCGGCTGGTTTCTTAACGTCGGCACGCATCTTGACGAAAGAACCGGGCGCATCTTCAATCGCCTTGAGTGGGCCAGCACCCGGGATACGGGCGGCGACCTTCTCGTCGTTGATGGCTTTAACCCAGGCTTCCCAGTTGGGCCACCACGAACCTTCGTTCTGGGTGGCGCCCTGGAACCACTCTTGGGCGGTTTCTGGCAGCTTCGGATTGGTCCAGTAGCAATATTTGTTGCCGGCGGGTGGGTTGACGATGCCAGCAATGTGGCCCGAACCACCCAGTACAAAATTGACCGGGCCTGAAGGCAGATGAACACCCATGTAAGTGCTGATCCATGGTGCGATGTGGTCTTCAATGGCTGAGACGAAGTAGCACGGCGTCTTGACCTTGCGAATATCGATCGGCACGCCACCCAACGTCAGGCCACCGGGTTCCTTCAGAATATTCTTCAGGTACATATTGCGCAGGTAGAAGCTGTGCATGGCGCGTGGCATACGCGTCGAATCCGAGTTCCAGTACAACAGGTCGAACGGGAACGGATCTTTACCCATCAGGTAGTTGTTGATCACGAACGACCAGACCAGATCATTGGCGCGCAGCATGCTGAAGGTGCCGGCCATTTCCGAACCGTCCAGATAGCCGGTCTTTTCCATCTTCTTTTCAATGCTCGAGATGCTTTCCTCGTCAATGAAGACGCCCAGTTCGCCTGGATCGGTAAAGTCGAGCATGGTCGTGAAGAAAGTTGCCGAATTAACGCGCGTATCTTTCTTGGCGGCCATATAAGCCAGGGTCGACATCAGCAGCGTACCGCCCAGACAGTAACCAGCAGTGTTGATCTTCTTCGAACCCGTAGCCTGTTCGACGGCGTTAATCGCAGCCAGAGAGCCTTCGAGCATGTAATCCTCGAAGTTCAGATCAGCGTGCTGCTCATCCGGGTTGAGCCAGCTAATGATAAAGGTCGAGTGACCTTGATCTGTCGTCCACTTAACAAACGAATTTTTCTCGCGCAGATCGAGAATGTAGAACTTGTTGATCCAGGGCGGCACGATCAGCAGCGGTACCTTGAATTGCTCTTTGGTGGTTGGCTCATAGTGAATCAGCTGGAACATTTCGTTCTGATAAACCACTTTGCCTTTGGTCGTGGCAACGTTCTTGCCCAGTTCAAAGGCCGAGGTGTCCGTCATGCGGATACGCAGCTTGCCGTCGCCCGCTTCGACGTCGTGCAGCAGATTGTTCAGGCCCTTCACCAGATTCTGGCCCTGCGAGCGCACCGTCTCACGGAACACTTCCGGATTGGTCAGTGCAAAATTGGAAGGCGATAGCGCATCAATATATTGACGCGTGTAGAAGTTCACCTTGTCGCGCTGCTTGTCATCCATGCCTTCGACGGTGCCGACGGTATCGAGAATATGCTTCGAAGCGATGAGGTACGATTGCTTGATGAAGTCAAATACGAAGTCCTGTTGCCAGCCTTCATCTTTGAAGCGCTTGTCAGAACGCTCGGGCGCAACAGTCGCTTCCGCTTCCATGCCCATCATGCGCAACACTGAGTTCTGCCACAGCGAGAAATAATTGTGCGCCATATTCATCTGGGTTTGAGCCAGTTGATATGGGTTGGATAGCAGGCGAGCAGAGAGATCCATGAAGGCTTTGGCGATGCCAACTTCTTCACCTGAGGTAGTGGCACCTTTTTGAGCTTGTCGCTCTATAAAACCACTGAGAACGCGCGATGCCCGTTGGGCAACTTCAGAATACACATGAACCAGTTCAGCGGGGTTTTTGCCTTCGGCGCCCTCGGCGGGCGTAGGGGACTGCGACATGGAAATCTCCGTCTAATCGAATGCCAAAAAAATGCGCCTATCGGGACATCGTACGGCAACCCCCAACAAGCACGCGGTGCGTCAGCCATAGATTGCCTGTAAAGACCCGATCGCACAAGGGGTATGAGACATTGGGAAATCCGGTCACAGGTATTACACTGCGGGCGTCCATTGAACAAATCGAGCCGCCCCATGGAAGAGCCCTCTAGCGAAGAACTGTATCCCTGTATCGGGGTTTGTATGGCAGACCCGGTGTCGGGCCTCTGCCAGGGTTGTGGGCGGCCGCTGGCCGAGCCTGAAGCGCCGGCAGTGTCGCCTGTTGCACCGCCGGCAGAAACCGCTCAATGAGCCTTGCATCGCCCGATTTTCCGGGTAAGCCTAGCGCAGGTATAATCAAAAGATATTGTGGTTGTGTCCTTCAACACTCAAGCCGGAACCCCGCACATGAACACTGAAAAAGCACGCTTTAACATGGTCGAGCAGCAGATTCGCCCGTGGAACGTTCTGGATCCCAACGTACTGGATCTGTTGTTTGAAGTTCGTCGAGAAGAGTTCGTGCCGGAGAGTTATCGGTCCTTGGCCTTTGCCGATATCGAAATTCCGCTGACGCCTCACGCTGTGATGATGCCGCCGCGTATGGAAGCACGCATGCTGCAGGAGTTGGAACTGTCGCCCGACGCGCAGATTCTGGAAGTTGGCACGGGTTCGGGCTACATGACAGCCTTGCTGGCATCGCAAGGCGCTCATGTCACGAGCTTGGAAATTGATCCTGCTTTGATGGCACAGGCACAGGCCAATTTGGATGAAGCCGGCATTGAAAATGCCACCTTATTGCTGGCCGATGGCCTGAAGGGCCATGAAGCCGGCGAGCCCTACGACGCGATTGTCCTCACCGGCTCTGTCCCGGCCGTTCCTGACGTGCTGCTGCATCAGCTGGCACTGGGTGGTCGTTTGATGGCCGTGGTTGGCAGCGGCCCGGTCATGGAAATGGTGCGTGTCCACTGCACGGGCCCCGGCAGCTATTCGCGTGAAACGCTGTTTGAAACCTGGCTGCCGCCGTTAGAAAACGTGCCACGGAGCAGCCACTTCGAGTTTTGATGCATTAGGACTCGAGGCCAAAAGACTCGCTGCGGCGGGTCTTTTTTTATGGTCGATGGTATTGGGCAATCAGCGCCAGCAGTTTATCGGTGGCACCCGTTTCTGCATGGACGAATCGGGCAGCTGCTGCTTGCGCTTCATGGCGCAACAGTTGATTGCTGAGCAAGGTATTGACTGCTGTTGCCAGCGTTTCTGGCGTTACTGCCTCGACGCGTGTTGCCGCGCCACTTTGCTCGGCAGCTAAGGCAGCGGCACTGAAGTTATAAGTATGTGGGCCGACAATCAGTGGTATGCCACAGGCAGCCGCTTCGATGAGATTTTGTCCGCCAAAAGGGAGCAGGCTGCCGCCGATCACGGCGACGTCCACCATGCTGTAATAGGCCACCATCTCACCCATCGAGTCACCCAGCCAGACATCGGTTTCTGCGTTGGGAAATACTTCGCTACGGCGAGTCAGCCGGAAGCCTTCATGCATGACCAGGTTGGCAGCGTCATTGAAGCGTTGCGGATGACGCGGCACCAAAACCAGCAGCGGATGCGGTTCAGGGGATGCCGCACAGAGGATCCGGTGCGCAGCAAGAATCAGCGCTTCTTCACCCTCGCGTGTGCTGGCAGCAAGCCAGATGGGTCGATGGGCTTGGTGGGCCTGAAGCTGTGCGCGCCATTCTTGCCCCAAGGCCTGTAGCGTCGGGTCGATACGCACATCGAATTTGAGGTTGCCGGTGACGCTGACAGACGTAGCACCCAGTGCACTCAAGCGTTCGGCATCCTCCGCTGTTTGTGCGCCCACTGCAGTGAGTGCGCTCAGCACAGGGCGAATCAGCCGATCAAAGCGTGCGTAACGGCGGGCCGATCTTGCCGAGAGGCGGGCGTTGATCAGCAGCACAGGCATCTGGTGCGCACGGCTACGCAGAATCAGGTTGGGCCAGATCTCGGTTTCCATGAGCAGGCCCAGCCGGGGCTGGACGTGCGCCAGAAAACGATCAACGGCGCCGGTCAGGTCATACGGCACATAGCCGATGAGTACGCGTGGGTCCCGGTAGAGCGCCGTGCTCGTGGCCCGACCCGTGGGCGTCATGTGGGTGAGCAGTACACGATGCGCCGGATAGTCTTCGAGCAGCGCATGGATCAGTGGTTCGGCGGCGCGGGTTTCACCGACCGAAACGGCATGAAGCCAGATAATCGGGCCACCGGCTGGCACGTTGATAAAACCGAATCGTTCAGCTATGTGTTGGCGATAGCCGGGCTGCTTGCGACCGCGCCACCAGAGGCGCAGCAGCGCCAGCGGCACAGTCAGCGTCAGGAGCACCCGATAGAACCAGGGGGCGGCCGATGGCATGGTCATGCCGGCAAAAAGCCCCACGCTTTAAGTTGCCCCATGATATCGCTCACCGGCGGGCAGCTATCCAGATGCCCGAAGGTTTGGCGCAGCCCCAGACCAAAGCCGCCCGCCAGCTCAGGATCGGTATCGGTAAAGATGGCAATGGTTGGGACGGTGAGCGCGCAGGCAATGTGCGTAAAGCCGGTATCCACACCCAGGCATAAGCGGGCTTTGGCGATGCGTTCAGTCAGTTGGGTCAGCGTCGGGCGGAATAGCACCTCACCCAGCGCGCTGCCCTCTGCAATGCCGGCGGCAATGCGTTGCGAGCGAGCGGCCTCGATGTCGTTACCGGCAGTAAACACAGGCACCAGACCGGCATCGCGCAGGGCGCGGCCGACGCTAATCCAGTGGTCTTCAGGCCAGAGTTTTTTATCACGGCTGGTATTGGTAAAGAGGAAGACCTCGTTACCGGGCTGCAATGGATAGCGGGTGTTGAGTCCGAAGTCGAGCGGCAGGGCTGGTAGCCGGTCTGCGTAACCGAGTGCGGTTGCCGCTATGGTGCGGTAGCGCTCGACGGCATGCAGTGCGTACGGCACCGCGAGCGGATGATTGAGCAGCAAACCGGATAGCGGCTCGCGCGCTTCGCGCCAGTTCTGACCATAAACCGGGCCGTGGGCCAGGCGACCAAGTAAGACGCTGCGCACTAAGCCCTGCGTGTCGATGATGGCATCGTAGTGTTCGGAGCGCAGGGCACCCAGTGCCAGGCTAATCTCAGCCCAGGTCTCGCGTTTGAACAGGTGTTTGCGCCAGCGCCGGATGGAGACCGGAATGATGTGACGCACGCCGTGATGCCAGGCGGGGATTTCGGCAAAAGGCGCTTCAACACACCAGTCCACGATAGCGCCGGGGAATACGCGTTGCAGATCACTCACCACGGCGAGATTGTGCAACACATCGCCCAGCGATGAGGTTTTCATGAGCAGAAAACGGGGCGGGTCCGAAAGCTTGGGCTGCATTAGTGATAATCTCGCGACATAGCCTCATTATAGCTGTGTGTATTGTTGCCCATGTCCGAGAAACTACCGCTCTCCCTCGTTCTAATTACCTGTAACGCTGCTAGCCGTCTGCGCGACGTGCTGGCATCGGTGCCTTTTGCGTCCGAAATCATTCTGGTGGATTCGGGGAGCACTGATGAAACTGCTGCGATTGCCGCAGGATTCGGGGCGCAGGTCGTGCATCACCCCTGGGCGGGCTTCGGGCCTCAGAAGGCGCACGCGGTTAGTTTGGCCAGTAATGATTGGGTGCTGTGCCTGGATGCCGATGAGGCTTTGTCCCCCAGATTGGCTACGAGCATTCAGCGTGCGTTCAGTAAGGGTTTGCCGGATTACCCGGTCTACCGTTTTGCCCGCTGCAATGTCTTTATGGGCCGCCCACTCAAGCACGGCGAAGGTTACCCCGACTACAACACGCGTTTGTTCCGTAAAGATGCCGCCCGCTGGTCGGATGACATCGTTCACGAGCATGTGCTGAGTGATCTGCCGCCACGCACGCTGGAAGGGGATCTACTGCATTACAGCGCCGATGATCTGAAGGCCTATCTGGATAAACAGAACCGTTACACCAGCCTGTCTGCGGAACGTGCCATGGCGCGTGGTGAGAGTGCGCCGTTGGCGCGGATGCTCTTATCGCCCGTAACCCGCTTTCTGAAATTCTGGTTAGTGCGGGGTGGTTGGCAGGATGGCCTACCCGGTTTTGTGCATATCGCGATTGGCTGTCAGAACAGCTTCATGAAGTACGTAAAGCTGCGCGAACTGCGCCGACAGGCTGGACTGAGCGATCAGGAATAAAGCGTTGTCCGAATCTGCTCGTGCAGTGTGTGAGCGAGTGCTTTGCGGCCACGGTTGCCCGAGTCGGGCTCAATGGATACCGGCGTACCAATTTGTAAATGCACGACCAGCTGACGTGCCGACAGCATCGCACAGAAGCTTTCCCAAAGCGACGTGTCGCCCGCATAGGCTGGGAGTAACGAGCGGTTGCCGTGCGTGTCTTCGTAGCTGAGCGAGACAGGGGTAACGGCCACCCCGGCATCAATGGCTGGTTGCAATAGCGCCCCGTGAAATGGATGCAGATGCGTGCCGTCGGTGGTGGTGCCTTCCGGGAAAACCGCGAGCCAGTTACCGGACTGCAGACGCTCGGCCATTTCCCGACCGATCGTATGTGCATGACCTCGGCTACCACGTTGCAGGAAGATGGTTTCGTTATGACGGGCCAGCGTGCCGATGATCGGCCAGTGAATCACATCGTCTTTGGAAACAAAGGCCACGGGCGTCAGCGCATTCATGGCAAAGATATCGATCCAGCTCACGTGGTTGGCGGCAATCAGACCCGGCGTGTCCGGCAAAGCACCGGTGATTTTGAGCTGAAAGGCAAATAGGGCGAGCAGCTCACGCGACCAACGGTAACGCACCCAGCGGCGGCGCTTCACGGAGAAGAACGGAAAGGCGATGCTGATCCAGCAAAGACCGCAGAGCAGATGAAAGATGATGCGCGCACCACGCACGAAGCGGCGTAGCTTCGGGGTCGATGCACGCGTCATGGGGTCTCTCGATTAAAGCGTTTCGCCGAAAGCTGCCTGGAAGCGCTGGGCAATTTGTTCGAATTTAATCTGATAATTTTGTGGGCCAGCGTGAGCAATTTTGATCGAGCCCATCAGCGAAGCCAGGCGACCGGATTTCTGCCAGTCGAAGCCATTGGCGATACCGTAGAGCAGGCCACCTCGGAAGGCATCACCACAACCGGTTGGGTCGATGATGGCTTCCGGTTGCACCGTTTCGATGTCGATACGCTGACCGCCGGTAAAGATCCAGGCGCCTTCACCACCACGCGTAACAATCAGTGCCGCGACCTGCTCGGCAAGCTGCTCCAGCGTTTGGCCGGTGCGCTCACAAAGCATCTGCGCTTCGTAGTCATTGACGCAGGCGTAGGTGGCCAGCGACAGAAATTGCTTTAGGTCGTCGCCGTCGAACATCGGCAGACCTTGACCCGGGTCGAAAATGAACGGAATGTTGGCGTTGGCGAATTGGCGAGCGTGTTCAATCATGGCATCACGACCGTCTGGCGCAACAATACCCAGGCCGATATTTTCGGCGTGACCGACTTCGTTCAGATGGGCCTGACCCATGGCGCCCGGATGGAACGCCGTAATCTGGTTATCATCCATGTCGGTAGTGATAAACGCCTGTGCCGTAAAGGTGCCCGGTACTTTGCGCA
>JACCDZ012104838.1_pt1 | contig 12264 bp, 10 predicted proteins | sample 7449551 | NCBI WGS metagenome assembly JACCDZ01 (sample SAMN15323452, study PRJNA562643) | freshwater metagenome | isolation source: river surface water | place: USA:Blue River Watershed | collected 2017-08-18
AAGACGCACAGAAACAAGAAGAACATTATCTTAAAGGGTACACTTCGGATGACCCTGCTATTGTGGAAACTAATAAACTACAAGACAATGCTGAACAAGTTGTTGATGCTTCTATCGATGCCACTGAACAAGTCTTGTCAGGTGAAGTTGCTACAGAATCAGCTGATGAAGAAAATCCTTTCATCCCTAAAGCTGCCCCAACGACAGATGAGCCATTGGCTGTTCCAGCAGAGTCTGAAACGAATCCGTTTGAAGGTACAGTGGCAGTAGCTGAAACTGCTGCAGTAGAAGAAGCAACTGAAGGTAGTGAACAGAACCCGTTCTTTGCAACGAGCGCTGGCGAAGCTCCTACTGAGGTTGATGTGGATGGTGATTCTAAACCTGACCTTACAGCGTCTGTTGATTCTCTTGAGAGTATCATCGAAGACCTTGAAGAGGTCATGACTGAAAACCAACCAAATGCACGTAGTACTGAATTCCTCGTTGACGTTCATCTCGAAGACGATGGGAAACAGCTACTTGATCAAGACCTAGATGCAGCGATTGCTCAAGCACCTGAAACACTGGAATCATTGGAAAGTATCAAACTTTGTGATGAACGTAGTGTCAATCAAATCTTGACAATTCTTCGTTCTAAGGTTGAAGAAATCAAACAAGCGTAATTCCAAAATACTACTATCAGGCTTAGGCTTGATAGTAGTAGATATTATGACGTTATAGGAGTATACAAACAATGCGTTTCCAACCAACTAAAGTAAGTCTTGAGAATGATGAACAACTTCCTGCAGAAGAAGGCATCGAATATCAAGAACCAGAAAACCCTTTCCTCGACACACTTTCAAACGAAGAACCAGTAGAACAAGCTCCTGAACAACTTGAAGTTGCGATTGTAGAATCTGCTGGTGAAATGGCCGAAACTGTTACTGTTGTAGAAGACGTGGCGGTTGCTGTAGAAAGCTTAGAAGCGATTGCTTTGCATTTACATCAGTTGAAAGAAAAAGATGAATCAGTATCAGTTGAGAGTGTTGCTCTTCTTAACTTGAGCTTTGACAATGCAGTACGTAAGTTCCCAGCGTTCAAACAAACCAAAACTGTAGATTCACTTGAAAACTTTGCGGTTAGCCCTGTAAATGCCACCAATGTATCTTTAGAAAACATTGGTGATAAAATCAAGTCTGGTTATCAAGCACTTGTTAAATTCCTGAAAGATCTTTGGGAAAAATTCAAAGCATTCGTTGGCAATATTATCTCAGGTGCTGCGGTTGCTGAAAAGGCTGCTCGTAAAAACGCAGAAGATGCTAAAACGGCAAATACTTCTAAGCGTGCCGAAGGTGAAATTTCAATCCCTGCTGTATTGAACAACCCTGTACTTACTGCCGCTGCAATCGAAAACTTAAATAAAGTGATCGGTAGCATCGGTATGGTTAGCTACCGTGATCTTGTTGGTCAGTTTGAAAAAATCGCAAAAGGGGATACTTCGATTCCTCTTGAATTGACTAAAGAAGCTTTGCATAAAGTATTTGATGCGTATGCGCGTATGAAAGAAGACGCTTATTTAGGTAACCTTTCTTTCAGTAATGATCAATTCCCACCAACGATCAAATTACTCGAAGCAGATGCCCGCCAAGCAAAACCTTTAACAATTCCACAAGTTAAAGAATTCACTGCAGCGAACATTAAACTTTGTGGTTCGATTACACAATTGAAGAAATCGTTAAATGAACGTGCGACTGCTGTCAGTCGTCTCAGTGCTTACATTGAATTCATTGCACGTCGTGTAACTGAAGAAGGTGCTACACCTGAGCGTATGCAGCGTGGTCTTGAAGGTCGTGAAGTAATGACTATGATTCGTAGTCAACTCCAAATTCTTAATAAAGTGAAAGCTTTTGAAACTAAGATTTTGGCACGTGCTATTCAAGTAGCGAATGCGATCAACAAAGTGTGTGCTGAATCTATCAAAGCACATGGTTAATTGATAACATATTTGATTACTACTCCCCGCAAAGGGAGTAGTAATCGGTATGCTGTTAGTTTAAATGTGCATTGATGTACGCTGTTGTTTCCATAGCGAAACTTGACAATGCATTATTTAGACGCATTGTAGATTGTGCTAGTGAAGAACAATATGTCATGTAGGTAGTTAAGAACTTAGCCTGCATTTGAATATTTGGATCATCTCCATGTGAAGCACTAGTTAAGAAGTTATTTAAATCTTTACTGAATGCACTTGCTGATGAAGCTAACTTCAAACCATTACCGATATCATCTAAAGTCTTTGCAATCATAGGGAGATATTTATCCATCTCACCCAGATTGATTTGCACCTTAGTAAACTCAGGTTCTGCTTTGGCTGTAATAGAGATACGTGGAACATCACCTTTCTCAAATTTTACATTAAAGTAATTTTGGAGTTCGGTGTTATTTTGCAAAGCACTTAATTGACTAGAGAATTCTTTAGCCACCTTTGCTTGTACCACACTTATGTCTGCACGTTCTTCACGAGATTTCTCACGATCATAACGAATGTTTAAACCAGCAACCATATCTTTAGTCAGTGTAGGAATTACACGGCAATGATTTGATAGTGCTTGACCAACTCCACATACAGGTTGAACGTCTTTGATGTTATTAATAAACCCAGCATAATGCTTAGAATTTAATACCACAGACATTGATTGTGTTTTAGGGTTTGGTGTCGCAGCTAACAAGTTAAAGATACGATAGAGATCATTAACCACACTAGTATTACCATGATCGCCTTGATCTTTAATGAAGCCGTTAACTTCCTCACCACCTTTAGAGCGTTCACCTTGATCTTTATCGTCTTTGAGTTTACCAACGACTTCTTGGATCTTAGCTTTCGCTTCTTTGGTTTTCCCTTGTGTTGCTAAGTTGTCTGCTTCCTTAACAGCAGCAGCCACTTCTTTATTTGGATTGTGTTCTAATTTAGCAACAGTAGATTTATAAGTCTGATAAGTTTTCTTACCGACTTCTGCACCATGACCTTTTGCTTTATTAGCAGCAGCTTTAGCTTTCTCATTACGATTGAATAAACCTTTGATCTTTTCAATCATCCATTTAAAGAAAGCAATAATCTTACTGATAACAGTTTTAACCACTGACTTAATCTTCTCACCGATTCCCTCCAAGGAAACCTCAAGATCTAAATCATTCGTGATGTGTAATGTTTCCATCGATAAGTTTAAAGCATTCTTAGGAACGGATAGAACCCCCATAAACGAATTAATCGCTAATGCTTCTGCACGAGTAACTTCACCACCCAGACAACGAATGTTGTGTTGTAGTTGTGTTAGTGCTTCAAACTGTTCACAGCTTGCAATCGCAGACTGTAAATTAAACTCTTCTTTAGCTATTACCTGTGGGGCAACCACTATTGGTAGTTTCGGAATATACCGTGACATTATATTTCACCCTGTTTATATAAATCATCTTAACATACGATAAATAAAGAATATCACTCCGTTCTCTCTTTTCTTGTCTTCTATCTAATTCATCACTTCGTTCTTCATTAGATTCACTGTATGCTGTTGGTTCATTATCATTCACTCAACCTTACCTTAACCCCTACTCTTTCGAGTAAGTATTAAGTGTACAAAAGATAAGACTAGATTTATAATTTTATTAACTAATCAATCTTATGATAATTAAACTAATAATAGGTGACCTATGCACTACGTTGGTGTTGTACTCTTTGTCATGTTGGTATTAGTAATACTCGGTTACCTATGGCATGCAATACATGAGTTTCATGATTTACGTTATGGTCGTTGTTGGACAATAACAATCCGTACAATCGAGGACTTACTCGATGAGTTAACGGATAACCACTATCAACAACAGATTAAAGATCGGGCGGAGAAAGATGTTGAATCTTTAAAGCAATTCATTGCTGGGTATAACGGGGTTTATGACCTTGACCGGATTAGTCCCAGCCTTGATCCTGAGATATACTTCTTCAAAGAACTACGATCACAAGTTGACTCTAACTGGCATTTTAATGAATCGCCTTTATTGACAGTTATTGATTCAGCAATCTATGCTTACAATGTTGATGTGGAATACCATATAACCACCCGACAATTTCTTGAATACATGATCCATCAATACGAATATCATTTCATTTCAAAACTATAGCGAATGCCCTGTGACCCTAAACGGGCACAGGGCTTAATATGCTATGATTTTAAATTAAGGGTACAACTATGCCAATGTATAACTTAGCGATCGAAGAGATCGACGAGTCAATAAAACGCCCTATTGTTTATAGCGTTGTAACTGAGCTTTTGCAACTGTTTGGTTTAAAGGATAATATCCCTGTAGTATTTAAAGGACAGGCAGTTCAACCTGCATATGCAAACTCAGAAGTAACAGGTGATTTCCAGAACGGGAATAACCGCTTTAATGCTGACAGTCTTTTGACGATCACTGATTACGATGAAGAAGAGAATGAAACCACTCTTTTGTCTACACCCGTTCAGTATATTGATCATCGTGGCGTGTTCAGCGATACAGGGATTAATGTTCACTTAGTTCCGTCTTATGTATCCAAACGCTTTAATGTAAACATTCAGCTCTCTGGCACAGAGAAGCAAATTGAACGCTGGCGTGCCAATATCAAACGACGTACATCGCAAGGTGTATTAAACGGAATCCATACGGTTAAATACCACTATCCGATTCCATTAAAATTTATGATGTTCTTAATGCAAGCACATGAGATGCGTGAGAATGTCGCAGGCTACGATGAGGATCTTGGCACATGGTTAAAAAACAACTTCATACCAACAATGGACGTTATTCGTTCTGGCAATGGTTCGTCACCCACTTTTGTTATCCGTGAATCACAACAGCCTATTCAAGGTTGGTTTGATTTCGGTACAGGTGCTCCGAAGAAAGAGAAAGATGATGAGATGACTCGTTATACGTTAAGCTTCACTTATACGTTCTATATCGACATCCCAGAAACCATGAACTTAATTGCACCTTTGGTTATTCATAACCAATTACTCCCTTACGAGTGGTTACCTAAGAAAGCACCAATGGCTGAATTAGATTTCATTAAGTCGTATGGTAGTTATTCACAAGAAGCATTCAACCATTTCCGTTTTGCAGCAAGTGATAACCAATACACATATTCAACTCGCCCTGGCTTACCTATCCCAGAATTCGACGATTGGGTTGGTGATGTACCGAACCGTGGATATGAGACCGTTACGCGCATCCTAACGCGGTTAGACGAGAGTAATCTCAAGAACGTAATGGATCTATCAGAATTGGGCGAATGGGCTATTAACCCCATTTGTGCGCAATACATGAAAGATACTCGTAGTAAGATCTTTAAGCCGTATGCGAATGTAATTAACATCATGTTATTCAATGGAGACAATCTACTCGATATGTCTAAGTTGAGTGCTGACGAAAACCTCTTTGTGACGTACGAGAAAGATCTCGATTTACGTAAGAGTTATCATCTGGTTATAACGATGTGTACCAATCCAACAAAGCTTACAGAAGAGGCTTGGGATGATCTAACCACACATGGTTGTTTCTTCAAAGCATGGATTTCAACATTGTTTCCATGGGCTGAAGAATACTTTGGTTGGGATGTATCGAAATGTGTTATCGGTAGCGAAGACGATAGTATGACTGATGATGAGATAAATACGATTATCGACTGGGTCACTAATGGGGAAGGTTTGAATCGAACTTGGCCTTTAGTCGGACTATTCACGATCGTAGCTCATCGACTAGAAGATGCTCCAATGAATTAGGTGAAGAGGAAATGTCAGAGTTATTGTTAGAACCTGAAAAGGTTTATGAAGAAGATCCGCTGGGGATCCTGGACAATCAAGAGGAATCTTTGATTGTCGCATTTGAAACGGTGCATGTGATCTATAGCGGTCTAATTACGACTCCATATCGTGATTACCAAAAAGATCACATTCAATCAGCGTTACGTGCTCGTGTTACAGAGTTATCTGAAATCACTAACTATTCCGCTGAATCGATTTACCTTGCAATTGACAATATCACCACAGGTACATACTCAACTGAGAATGATTTCTTCACTGTGGTTAAATCGGTTATTGAAAAGATTGTTGAATGGTTAACGAACGTTAAAGATTGGATCGTTAATATTGCCAAGCGTTTATTCAGTGTTCGTAATCAAGCGAAGGCTTCGTCTAAAGCAACATCAACGTCTTATAAACAATCACAGAAGAAATATGAACAGGAGAAACGTGATTTCCCTGAACGTATTAAGGTGTCAATCCCGGGTCAGTGCTATCTAGCATTCCATACCCCACGACACACACCTCAAACTTCGTATGTTTATAATACTGCTGGTTTAGAAAAAGCAATCACTGGTGTCAATGACGCAATGAACAAGTACATGACTGCATTTGAAAAAGATGCTGATCGTTATCTTGCCGCAGTTGAACAATTGGTTACTGAAATCACTAATGCTAAAATGTCAGTAGGTGATGGTGCGTTGATTCGTCTGAATAAGACTCGTGAACTTCGTGGTTTATATCACGATAAGTTCCAAGTGATCGGATTTGGATTTATTGATAAGCCTGTACGTAACCAAACGCGATACTTCCAAACTAAGATTGCTATAACTAACTTAGTGGATAGTTACGGTTGGAATTCTGTTGATTCGTTTGATGTTACTATCGAAACAAATCGTTTTGAAGAACTGAATGACACCATCGGTAAAAATACTGATGTAATGTTAGGTCGTATCATTGCTTTGACAAACCAATTGTCAAACTCAAATGCAATTAAACGTCTAGGTCAATTGCGTAAAGAGCAAGGGATTCTTGTTAAGCTTGCAGAAGTGTCAGAAGGTGAATCATCATCTGTTGCTATTGCTCGCCAGAAAGATATCTTGGATCGAATTAACTTGACGTATGAGTTAGTCAACCAATTAACCGATATGGCTATGTTAACTTCTCGTTTCTATAGTCGTTACACAGTCATGCTGACTCGTTTAATGGCAAACATTGCTGCTGGTATCGCTGGTAAATAATTCTTTATATACCCTGCTTTCGGGCGGGGTATATATGCCGTTATTTTTTATTAAAAGCTTGTATTTATGATAGCGTTTGATTGTATGTGATAGGTTATTTCCATATAGGGTGTCAAAATGTCTAAAATGTTATTTGATGTTCCGCGTCCAGCCGAGGCTCCAAAAAATACCACAGCTGAGATCGCACCAAAACCATACAAGCACTCTATCGTTGATAGTTCAAAGACTCCAATCGAATCTTTAGCTGCTTGGATCGGTGGTAGTAATTTACAAGTGGATTATTATTCACAGATATTCGGTGGATCGGAAGAGTTAAAAGCATTTGACCCGAACCAGCTCAACCCTTATCAAAATTACCACAAGATCAATCGACTCATTATCAAACTTCAAGGCGCATTCAGCCAAGATGATGAGGGTGAGAACGGACGCTTTTCGATTTCAGCATCAGCGGTTATTCCACCCTTCCCAAATCTCGTACCAAATGTGGGTGATGCTATTATTGCCGACATGGGTGAGGGTGATGCGGGACAGTTCTCTGTTACTCGTGTTCGTAAACTGACGAATAACCATGCTTCGGCTTGGGAGATCTCTCTTAAACACGATCGTCTTGTAACTTCCGACTTAGAACAGAAACTTAATTCTAAAGTTACAAAAGAATCGTATTACCAACGTGACTATTTGATCACTGGACAGAATGCTATTCTGGCAGCGGAGGATTATAATGCGGTTGGTGTGCTTAATCAGCATCTTCGAAACATCTCACAGATGTTTGTAAGTAATAACTTTAGTTATGCTAACCACACATTAATCATCCCAGGTCAAGCAGACGCAACTTACGATCCATATGTAGTTCGTGCAACCTTGAAAGTAGTTTCAGGTGAAGATTCGCCAATGACTCGTGACATTCGCGAGTACAATTGTGATGATCATCGTATCCCTAAGTTTGTAGATATCTACACAGCTGTCATGAAACGCGATAAAACGCTCTTATACAACACTTTCAAAGAATTCGCATGTGTCACAGTGGCTTTGTTGAATCCGTCCGTATATCAGAACTCAGTGCGTTATAGCGGTATTCGTTATATCGTAGCTCCGTATCGACCTAATCTCGATAATGATAACTATGCGACCTTGAATGAAATCATTGCAGGTAATCGTTTATCAGTTGTTAACCCAGGTATTACTTTAACAGGTACAACTGGGGATGATTGTCGTTGTGTTGCAGATATTCGTATCCCTTGTGAATGTTGCGATAATGGTTGCACTGATAAAGATACTGATACTGACGACACTGATTCAAACTTCGGTAACCCAGGGATGGATATCCCGTCGATTGGAAACACAAGTTATGTCTTATCAACAGCTTTCTATGATAAGAAGTTAGTTGAATGTAGTTTGTTCGAACGTGTCATCTGGAATATCCTAGATGACAAACCAATGAATTACAAAGAGGTGTTTGCTTTCTGTGAGAATTATCACAAGTGGGGCAAATTAGAACAATACTATCTTGGACCATTATTAATCTTAATGATCCGTGCAACTTTACGTGGGCTTTAATTAGCCCCGTGGGAGATTAGAATGGCTCAACCAACTGTTTGTCAAAGACTGTTCAATGAACTATTCATCGTTGGACTACCAAACAAGTTCTTGTGGTCTGGTGATCATCTCAAACGAGTCCCTGGTTTACATAGTGAAGATTCAGAAGTAAACCGTGTGATTCTGAATGAGGTCACATATGTACCACGCTCAATCATCGGTATGGCAATGCTATTCGATAAGGGTGTGGAAGTTCAGTTTAAAGATCGACGGGATATGTATACCGCACATGACCTCCTCACCAAACATTTAGATCGTTGGGGTGAGATCATTGCACATCCATTGGGTGGTCGCAAACCACCTCCAGCCGATCAGTTGTTGGTACTTGAAGATTTCGCTAACTTCCTCTATGAGGATGCATCTTTTGAACGTGCTACCTTAGAAGCTCAAGGTGTTCGTACACAGACTGATTATCTTAGTGATTTCTTTGCAATGTTTGGTGGTCGTGAATCCATGCGTCGTCAGCGACGTGGGGTTATCGAGGCTGACGGCTTAATCCGCACAGACGCTCCTACTGAACATCAACCAGTCCAACCAGGTAGTACAATTCAGACTGCTTGGAATAATAGTCCATGGAGTTTAATCAGTGGAAATTCTCGACACACTAGTTAGTCGTGAAATCGCCGAAATCAGTTCCGCAACACAGACAACCATTGCTCATCAGTGGAAGATGGTTGTCAAAGCGAATGGTCGGGAGATCTCACCCACCTACGTTAAAGATGTCAAGATCGATCGTTTATATCACAAGAACTTTGCAGATGAACTCCGCGTAACAGCTGGGTTCAATTTTGCAGAGTTGCAATATAACGTATTACCTTACAAGGATACGTTAGAAGTGATTATGACAAAAATCCCAATGTCTTCAAGCGTAGAACCTAATGTAAACATTAACCGTAATCGCACAACGAATACGTATAAGGCCCAATTGCTTAATCAGAACTCGCAAGCTATTCAAGGCGACCATCCTTTAGCACTTGCGAAAGATCAAGCGGGGCGTGAACAAATCATTGATGTTGTATTTCAATTATACAACCCAGTGATTGATGTGATTCGTAAGAAGACCTTTGGTACGGTGTTCCGTCAAACAAGCCCACTGGATGCAATTGGCTATGTTCTGACTAAGTTAGCAACATCCTCTACAGGTGAAGCAACGAACATGATCAAGGGTGTGAACATTGATGCTACCTTTGAATCAGTTGAACGTGAACACATCGTTGTCCCACATAACACGCCACTGATACAAGTACCGCATGTAATCGATGATGTAGTTGGCGGCACACACCCAGCACAAATGCGTTATTACTTGCAAGGGAATTATTGGAATCTCTTTCCGATCTTTGACCATGAACGTTTCAGTCGAGTATTCGATACTGTAACGATTATCAAGATTCCTAAACATCGAATGCCTTCTGTTGAGAAGACATATCGTTGGGCAACGAATCACTTAATCCTTTTGACAACTCGTGGTACGACACATCAGGACAATTCTGAATCCTTACAATTGAATGAGGGTAATGGTGTTCGATTTGTAGACGCGAACCAAATGGTTGATGGTTTATCGCAAAGTGGTGAGAATAAGGTATCTGTTGATTTAAAGAATAACCTTACCGAAGTTGTATACCAACCTCGTGCAGACAAGTCAGACATGATTATGCCTGCTAAAGTGAAAGTGACAGACAAGTACAATAAAGAGTACGCTGAACTCGCTCGTAAGTCGGGTGGGTTTATTCAGACGATCTGGGAACATGCCAATGTAGATTTACTTCTACCTGGAATGCCTGTTCGTTATATCTTTCAAGATGGTAATGTGACACGTGAATTATACGGCACACTTAATGCTGTAGAAACTCTTGATCATAATACCAACAATACGATCTCTAATCCACGATTCGTTACGATGGCGTTATTAACTATCTTCGTATCGAATATATCACCGATGAAAAGTAAAACGGCAACTGATAGCGTTTCTTCATCTACAACAACGTAAGGGTAACGCATGAAACTGAAACCAGCTTTAATCGCATTCGAAGGGACAGAGTGTGCAGGTAAGACAACTGCTATTCAACGTTTAAAAGAATGGATTGAAACCACATACGGTCAAGAGGTCGTTGTGACTCGTGCACCAGGTGGCACTCCTGTCGGTATGAAGATCCGTCACATCGTTACTGGTGATGCGCATTCCGAAATCTCACCAAGCGTTAACGCTATGTTGTTTGCCGCTGATTGGCGCAATACTATTGAGCAAGTTATTTTGCCCGCATTAAAACGTGGTGCAATTGTATTAACTGATCGCTGTAATTTAACTTGTTGGATTTATCAATACCAAGCTCCAGAAATCGGTAAGCTTATGGAATTTAACAATAAAGTTAAATCATGTGATACAACCTTCATTCTCACAACTCCATTCGATGTTTTCGTAAAACGTCGTGATAGTCGTGATGCATCTTTAAACAATGCTCGTGATTACATTGAACAGGAAGTTCATGATGGAATGGTCGAACGCTATATGCAATATGCTGATACACACCCACGAGACGCTGTTCTGGTGGATTGCTTACAGCCTATCGAAGACATCACTAAAGATATCATCCGAACGGTCAGAGATCGTTACGGGAAATAAAGAGGAATTAATTATGAGTCGTTATAGACCAATGTATCCAGCAGCAACCACCGTATCGCAAGAGGGGGTTTTATTAATATTTGCCGGACTTGTTGCTTTCGTGCATTTATACGATTACTTAAAAAAAGTAAAGAATAAAAATGACGCAGCTAAGGATGTTAAGGCAAAAGCACCGACTTATGCGGAGCGCATCGAGACATTACTTAATAAAGCAAAAGCAGCAACGGAAATTAATCCCAAAACTGTTTTATATTACGAATACCTAGATGTTAAAGCTACGGCTAAACCTAGTGATGTAATCAGCAGCGTACGAAAGATCATTACTACATTTGGAACATTAATTAAAAACGCAGCCCCTGTTTTTGATTCGTGTTATGATCTTTCGGATAAATGGGATGCCGGCACTGCGGGTGAGGACGAGGATGTTCTCGATAAAGAGGGTGCGCGCATGACAGCACTCGTGGTACGACATTTAAAACCACCAGTGAAGTTATACGGGCACAGTTTCACTTTACAGAATGGTTCGGTCCACGTGAATGAACCAAATAAAGGGTTTGGGCAGGATACCGCAGAGGTAGCGTCGCCAACACGCAGCCAATATGATGCTTTATTGAAACAAGCCATTGAACTACTTGAACTATGTACTGAGTTAGAGCGCTACGGTGTAGCTGACTATATGCAAGAAGAAACAATGTGGGTTTATTACGCGCAGGATATTTGCAACAATGCACTGAATGCACTTGTTGTATATATTGAAAAATCATTGAAGTAAAATATATGGAGATAAGTTATGGGAAACAATGTAATAATTGGTCGTTTAAAACATGAGCATCATGTTGATCTCCTTAAAACAGATCAATACAATGCACAAGCAGTTGAACTTGATGCGCATGAATATTGCTGTATCAAGAACTACCCTGTCGAAGCATTTCTTGATATTTTGGAAACAACTGTTCGACACCCGAATACATGGTGTTGGTCAATTCCAGATATTGCT
>JACCDZ011387164.1_pt1 | contig 12262 bp, 9 predicted proteins | sample 7449551 | NCBI WGS metagenome assembly JACCDZ01 (sample SAMN15323452, study PRJNA562643) | freshwater metagenome | isolation source: river surface water | place: USA:Blue River Watershed | collected 2017-08-18
GCCACGCTGGGCATCATTGCACTGAACGGCATGATCATTCGCAACTCGGTCATCCTGATTGACCAGATCGAACAGGATATCGCCTCCGGCACCGAGCGCTGGACCGCCATCGTGAATGCGGCAGTCAGCCGTTTCCGTCCCATCATGCTCACCGCAGCAGCGGCCGTACTCGCCATGATTCCACTCTTGCGCAGTACGTTCTGGGGGCCCATGGCGGCGGCCATCATGGGTGGCCTGATGGTGGCCACCGCGCTCACCCTGCTCAGTCTGCCGGCGCTGTACGCTGCCTTCTTCCGCGTCAAGCGCGATGAGCAGCAAGGCTGAGACTGTCTTCGTACCCATGAAAAAGCCCCGCTGTTTGCGGGGCTTTTTCATGCCGGAGATCAAGGCTCACGCCTTGAGGATGTCACCTTCGGGCAGGCGCGTGGCCAGCCAGACCAGACTGGCGGCGACGACAATATCAAAGCCGGCACAGAGCAGAGGATACCAGCCCGGCATGCCCATATTGAGGATGAGGTCGCCATGAAAAAGATCATACATGCCATGCAGCAGCCACAAGATCGCCACCACAAAGGCCGAGAACTTCATACGGGAAATGGCGAAGGTGAGACCGGCCGCCAGAAAGAACATGCCGTAAAACATTTCCATGAAAGCAACATTGCCATCGCCAGCACGGTACGCAAAGAAAACATAGGGAAGCGGCAATGCCACCATGCCCAGGGTATAAGCCCAGCGCTGGATGCCCAAGCGATGAAGCAAGTACACGCATAACATGCCCAGCGCAACACCCAGCAACAAGGCCACCATTACCCTCTCCTAAAGCTTTATGTGAAGCGCCACCTTACTGCCTGACGCCCAGCGGACCGCTGTGGAAACGCACTTCCGTATCAGGACTCTCGATCAGCTCACGCTCTTTTTCACGAAAAAAGGCCACACGCTCCGCAATCGGCCCCGCTGAATATTTCTCCGCAAGACCCAGATAGTACTCGAAATGCCTCGCCTCGGAGCGCAGCAAAAAGGTGTAGAACCGGGCCAGCTCCTCATCCAGATACGGCGCAAGCGCCGCGAAACGTTCGCAAGAGCGCGCCTCCACAAAAGCACCGACAATCATGATGTCCACCAGTCGTTCCGGCTCGCCATGGCGCACATGCTCGCGCAAACCATTGGCATAGCGGGCCGCGGATACAGAGCGATAGGGAATTTTGCGGGCCCGCATGATGTCCAGCACCTGCTCGTAGTGCAGCATTTCCTCGCGCACCAGCTGCGCCAGCAGAGTCTGCAATTCGGTCCTGTCGTTGTAGCGGAAGAGCAGATTCATGGCAGTGCCAGCGGCCTTCTTCTCGCAATTGGCGTGATCCTGGAGTAGCAAAGGAATGTCGCGCAGGGCGTCATCCACCCAGCGCCGAGGTGTAGAACAGGCCAGAAAATCACGTACAGGCTGCAAAAAATCCACAGAGGAGTCTCGATTCAGAAAACTGACGGGGAGCTGATTATAAGGGCCTGACACTCCCCCATTACAGGGCGGTCACAAATGCCGGTTTGGTTAAAACGCGGCATCTACTATCCTTGGCACCGCCTCGCAGAAGGCCGCCGCACACAGGATCAGAACCCGCATGAACGACAGCGCTGCCAGCCTCTCGCCCGCCACCCCGGACACGCTCAGCCGCAAGGACCGTTTCTTCCTTGGCCTGTTACGCTTCTTTGGACGCCGCTCCTTGCGCAGCCTGCAGCGCTTCGGTGTCTTTGCCGGATGGATGGCCATGCATCTGGTGAGCAATACCCGCCGCCGCACCGTACGCCGGAATCTGGAGCTGAGTTTTCCCGGCCGCTCCAAAGACTGGTATCAGGAAACCACGGCACGCTGCCTGGTTTCCATGACACAGGCCATTGCCGAATTCACCAAGACCTGGGGCGAGCCCCCCGCCTATAGCATCGCCCAGATCCGCAAAGTGCATGGTGAAGAAATCTTCAGGGAAGCCCTGGCCTCGGGCCGCGGCACCATAGGCATCGTGCCACATTACGGCAGTTGGGAATTCATGAATGCATGGATCAGCCAGCATACGGCACCCATCATCATGTACAAACCGGCCAAGCAAAGAGGCGTCGATACTTTTGTGCGCGGAGCACGCAGCCGACTCAATTCCACTGCCGTTCCCACCGATGACAGCGGCGTAAAAGCCATCTTCAAAGGTCTCAAGAAAAACGGCTTCACCGCCATCCTGCCCGATCACATTCCACATGATGGTGGCGGCATATATGCGCCCTTTTTCGGCATCTCCACCTGGACCGGCGTAATGGTGCCCAAGCTCATTGGCCGCACCCAATGCAGCGTCATCATGATGTATTGCCTGCGTCGCCCGGATGCAGACGGCTTTGAAATCCATTTCGAGAAACCTGATCCGGACATCTGGAACGAGGACATTGCCATCTCGGCAGCCGCCATGAACCGCTCCATTGAAAATGTGATACGCCGTGACCCGGCACACTATCAATGGAGCTACAAACGCTTCAAGAAGAACGAGAACCTGCCGGACCCGTATTGAGGGTCGGCAAGCAAGTGCGGAAGTAAAAAGAAAAAGCATCGCGGCGGCGCTAAACAGCCCATTCAGCCAAGCCCGCCTACAAAAATCAAAGCCGGCATCAAGCCGGCTTTTTCATTCAAAACGGATTTCATTCAGCAGCGGCGGCATCGTCTGCCGCTTTCCCATGCCGGTATTCGCCCGGAGTAAAACCGGTATAGCCTTTGAAATAGCGGATAAAGGAGCGGCTTTCGGTAAAGCCCAGCTTGCGTGCAATATCTTCCACCGAGAGATGTGGCTGGGCCAGGTATTTGCGCGCCAGTTCCGCACGCAGGTCATCCAGTATCTGCTGATAGGACTGCGCTTCATCCGCCAGTTTGCGGTGCAAGGTACGCACATTCATGCCCATTTGCTCGGCCACGAACTCCTTGCGCGGCGAGCCATCGGCCAGCATGGCGCGCAGCAGCGAGCGTACCTGATCAGTCAGTGAGTATTTTGACTTGAGTGCGGCAAGTGATGCCTGCGCATGATGTTCCAGGGTATCGCGCAAATTCACATCAGGCTGGCGCAGCGGGTATTCGAAAATCTGGGGCGAACAAAGCAAGGCCGACATGGGCTGATTGAAATACACCGGGCAACGGAAAATCTGCTGGTAATGCTTGAGCAGGGAACGATCTGCCGGTGGATCATGCTCGAAACGCACGGCCAGTGGCGTTAATTCCTGTGCGTCCGCCATCCAGCGCGTGTAGGAGGTCCATGAAGCGAGCACATTTTCAATCACATGCCGACGGGTTTGCGGATCGGTAAAGCGGCAATTCCAGCGCACCACAATCGCGCCCGGCTCATACTCCAGCGTGGACGTCCCCATATCCCCCACCAGCTTTTCATACTGCGGCATACGCGCCACCGCCTCGGCCAGGGTATTGCTGGTCATCGCGATATAGCCCATCACGCTGTAGGAGCCGGGCTGGATGTAATGCGATGTCTGCAAGCCGAACACCGGGTTGTTGCAGCGCGGCAAGACCCAGGCCAGCAGCCGCTGTAGAACCTCACAATCGAGCCGGGCATTATTGTCCTGCAGCATGTCAGCGGCGATGCCCGCTTCGACCAGCATTTTCTCGCGAGAGAGCCCGCAGGCTTCAGCACTGCGCAGATATTGCTGCAAGGCAGGAACAGAAATGTGACCCAGGTTTTCCGGTGTGGCTTGGGACATGAAAGGGGACTTTTTGTTTTGTCGGGGCGAATGACGCCACCAGTCTTGTGGACAATAGTAGGAAATCAACTCCTGCCTGCCAAGACAACAAAGAGACCGTCAATGCCGGCCTGCACCCCCTTCATCCGGCGCCAGCACCAGCTTCGTAAACACTCAGGGCGGCGTAGTGGACTGTAATTGATCGCGCATGGCCTGGATGCGGCGCAGCTTTTCTTCACCCTCGGCCAGCTGCTCCGGGCTCATTCCCGCTTCGCGCGCCTGCTCGATATCCTTCTGCAAGCGCGGAATTTCCGCATCAGCCGCCTTCACATAGGCCTTGTGCAGACGTGCATTCTGCCGCGCCTCATAGCGCTGATAGGCCTCGGGGTCTGCCAGCTCCTGCGCCGTCGGCATTTCCCGCGGACTATCCCGCTGTATGGCCGGCTGCCGCGCATCGCCATGCTCGCGCGCATTGCTCATGCTCTGTGCTGCATCGGCCTGCCACTCAGGCAGCGGCGGCAAGGCAGAGTCCTGACCGGGCGTGGCCGGCGTTGGCATCACATCCTGGTGCAGCGGAACGCTCACAGCAGGCCGTTCAGACGCGGCGGGACTGACGCCCGCTGTCTCTGGCGCACTGGCAGGCAGGCCATCACCTTGCAAGTACAGACCCAGCACGACCATGCAGAGCAAAAACAGGATGCCTCCCAATGCCAAGACCTGGGCGCGTTTCATGATGCTCCCCCACCCTGCCGGGCTATCGGCGCCAGATCAGGATGCAGGCGGATATCGGCCGCCGCACGCACACGCTCCAGTGTTGTGCGGTAGTCCTGCACAGCAGTCTTGCGGGCAATATCCTGCGCAGCCACATAACGCACTTCCGGACTGTCCACCGCTTGGTAGCCCTCCACTTTTTCTTCCATCAACAAAATTTCCCACGCCGGGCTTTCACCAGACGCTCCGGGACTGCGGAAGGGACGCGACGGCACGCCGGGCTGCTGCACAAAGGTCAGACTTTCCAACCAGGTAAGCGGCTTGTCGCCATGCAACACCCAGCCCATATCGCCGCCTTGGGCGGCATCGGGCGCCAGCGAAACCTCGGCAGCGAGCGCCGCAAAATTTTCGCCTTTTTGCAGACGCGCATAGGTCGCTTTGGCGGCACTCTCATCCGCCACACGGATATGGCGTGCCCGCACTTTTTCGATGCGCCGGAATTCGTCGCGATGTTGTTCGTAATAAGCCCGCACTTCTTCTGGTGTAACCGCCGCCGCCAGCTTTTTCAGATTTTCATTGTCATCATGGATATCGCTGCTGACTCCGATGAGAGCCATCCAGCCATCACGCAGCAAACGGTCTTCCACCGCACGGCGAAATACCGCATAACCCTCGACGCCCAGTCCTGAACGCGTTTGCGCCCAGTGCATCACATAGCGCCGCTCCAAAAGGATCTGCGCCTGTGCCAGCGCAAAACCGGCATCGCGTGCATGCAGCTGGTTGCGGCCCTGCACATTCTGCGCCTCGTAAACATCCAGCAAGGAAATACGGCCTCTGGTCTTGCGATCAAAGCGGTAGCTCAGCAAGACGACAGCCGCCGCCGCTTTACGGCCCGGCTCATCCAGCGCGTACTCCAGCAACATTTTCGGTTTTGCCCCCAGCACGGCATCCCAGTCCGTCCTGGTCGGTTCACGCCGCTTCAAGATCACGCCATCGAGCTTGCCGCCTTTTTCAGCCTTCACCGCGGCATCAAGACGCGGCCCGAAAGCCACCAGCAAATCCGAGGCCAGTGACTGTTCTATCTGCACGTCCGGCTTGAAGCCCACCTTGTTGTCTTCCAGCAGCTCGGCCACGGAATACTGCTGCCGTGCCACAGTCGCCAGCAGCCGATCATCCACCATGGCCTGCACGACCTCGGCACGCGAGGCCTTGCGGTCGCCGTGTTGTGCCAGTGTCTGCATGAGGTTCACCACCTTGTCGGGCAGCGCCTCGCCATTGATGGTGGCCGTTACACCGGGCGTGACCAGGTCATACCGTGTTGTCGCAGAAAGCGCGACCGGCATGGCCGTAAGTACAACGAGGGAAAGTGAAAACAGAAAGGACTGTGGGCGCATGATTTTTCTTGTTCTGTCAGGTTCTGTGAGGTGCCGGCATGGTATGGAGCAACAGGCCAAGGCATGGATAAAAAGCGAGTCATCTACTTCACCGCATCGCCCTGGTGTGACGTCCTCATTCCCGGGCACGCGGGCATGGCTCGGCCATCATCGGGATTCAAACGCCACCATCCCCGCTTGCGCGGGGATGAGGGCATGCTCAGTGCATCACGTAGACATGTGCCTAAAAAAAGGGGCGTATCAGACGATACGCCCCAAACTCTCATCAAGACAACATCAGCAGAACCCTGCCGCAGAGGCTCAAATCGTCAACCGATCAGAAGCGCTCGGCAGCACGATTGAGCACGCGCACCACCATGGCGATGGAGCTGGGAATCATCACGCGCGCCACATTCTTGCGGTCATTTTCATCCGTGCTGGACAGCACGATACCGCCCTGCGAATAAGAAATGGCACCGCCTTGCGTGAGCAAAGGACGAATATCCGTGGCCGTGGCAGAAAGCGGCGTGAAGTTATTCAGCGCGGCCGTCACCCGTGCCGGATCATTCAGCGTGTAGTTGTAGTAATTGTCATTCACCCAGCCTTCCCATCCGGAATGGTTAAGGGCGGATGTTGTCCAGGTATGGTGCGGCTGCAACAGATCAGTGGTATGCAGCACGAAACCCAATGTCTGCGCCGTAGGCGCGGCAAGGAATTGCTGGAACCAGTACTGCCCCAGATTGTCGATGGGCTGGAAAGGAATCTCTTCGAAATCGTCATACTGGCTGCGCGAAGAATAGCCACCCAGGCGGTAATGCGCTTCCGTGTTGTCATAGCCGTTGTATTTGGAGCTGTCGCGGCTGAACCAGCCTTTCAGATTGCCTTTGCCGTCATCCAGATAATCGCCATAGAGCCAGGTTGCCGCCATATTGTCGATATCGCCCCAGACGGTGAGCTTGTCGTAGTTATAGCCACCAAAGTCATTGCCGTGCGCATCGGCACCCTGGGTATGATTCTGGAAATGCCAGTACGAGGTGTATTTCACAATGCCTGCGCCCAAGCCCCAGACCGGAGCCAGTTGGCAGTCGCCCGTGGTCGCGCCACACATATACGTGTCAGCAAAATCATCCACATCGTAAGCGCCCTGACCCAGAGCAGCTGCAAACTGGTCAATGCTGTAACCGGCTGCCGTGGCAGCAGCGAGCAGCTTGGCGTAATTCGTCGTGCCCGGATTGTTCTTCATGTAATTCACGGCATCGATGACGATGCGGCGATGGGTTTCCTGCGTCCACGCAGCGGCATTGCCCGCCGCACCCAAGAGGGCGGCAGCGGTAAAAATGGAAACCAGCTTCTTGTTCATGATCAGACCCCTGTCCTTTTTATGATTCTTGTTTGCGCAAAACCTGTCATGACAGGCCCTCGCTTATGGGTGGGAAGTCTATGCCGGCAAGACGCCAAGATAAGGACACAAGCGGACAGCGGGCAGACATATTCTGACCCGCCACAGGCAATACTTGTGAGTCACCGCCTGCCTGCGTCTGCAGCGAAACGTGACTCAGAAGTTTCCCCTGAAATCACCGCATCCGCCGTGAACAGGCCAGCGCGACGTTTTCTCAATCTGTCGACAGCCAGGTTTTCGGCAAGCCAAGCGCTCGCGTGAAAAAATGAGGAAAGGCAGGCAGGACGCTGAAAAATCCAAGGCACGACTGCCTGCCCATGCCGGGCCACGATGGCGCATGCATCAGCCCCGATAAAAGCGATAGTTGTTCCGTCCGGACGACTTGGCCTGATACATCGCCTTGTCCGCGCATTTGAGCAGATCCTCGCTGTGCGTGGAGTCATCGGGATAGATGGCAATGCCTATGCTGGCGCCCACCTGCAGATGTCCGCCCCCCACCTCCACCACACGGGCAAAGGCCTGCAGGATTTTCCCGGAGACCAGACTGGCGGCACGGCGTGGCTCATTGCTTTCCAGCACCATCACGAACTCATCGCCGCCCAGGCGGGCCACCAGATCCGTGTCACGCGAGCATTCGCGCAAACGCGCTGCCGCTGCCTTCAGCACCTGGTCTCCGGCGTGGTGGCCCTGGGTGTCATTGATGGCTTTGAAGCGATCCAGATCAAGATAGAGCAAGGCCAGACTGCTTTCATGGCGATTCGCATCAGCTACGCGCGCGCCCAGCAGGCGCTCGAATTCAGCACGGTTATACAAACCCGTCAGCGCGTCCTGTGTCGCCTTGCGCGTCAGTACCTTTTCATTTTGGCGCCGTGAAGACACATCACGGAACACCACCACCACCCCCACCACCGGCTGCCGCATGTACTCATCCGGGAGCAGGGGATTGGCGGAAATCTCCACGGCCACATCTTCGCTGCCCCGACGCAGGAAAAGATCATCGCGGTACGCCCGCTCGCCGCGCGCGCAGGTGGTCAGCAAGGCTCCCATGGACCAGTCTGCGGGTTCGCCGTTTTCTCCGAAGAGGACAAAAATATCACTGAGTTTGCGCCCCACCAGCTCCTTGAAGGAGGCGCCCAGCATTTCCTCGGCCGTGGGGTTGGCATAAAAGACATTGCCGCTCTGGGTGATCCCCAGCAGTCCTTCCGACAGCGAACGCAAGAGCGTCTGGTTGTGGTCACGCTCTTCCTGCAACAGGCGCAGACTTTGCCGCAGACTGCGGTTCTTGCGATCCAGATCCAGAAAAACGCGCACCTTGCTGCGCAGGATGTCGGCCTCGATGGGCTTGAAAAGATAATCGACGGCGCCCGTTTCATAACCACGGAAAATATAACGCTGCTCTTTGCTGATGGCGGTGAGAAAGATGATGGGGGTGGACTCAGTGCGCGGATTGCTGCGCATGATTTCGGCCACCTCGAAACCATCCAGGCCCGGCATCTGCACATCGAGCAGCACAACGGCAAAATCGCGCTGCAATAAAAGCTTGAGCGCCTCCTGACCTGAGCTGGCCATGACCAGATCAACCGGCTCGCCGTCGAATATCGCCTCCATGGCGATGAGATTGCTGCTCTGGTCGTCCACGACCAGCACTGCGGGATGCGTCATCATGAAAACGGACTACCCGACTCGTTGATGATGGAAGGAAATGCAATGTGATGAAACGTGAAGCACTTCACACAGAACATCACGAAGCATGCCACGCACGCGGGCCGTAAAATTACAGCTCATCCCGGCTTTTGCGCAGGGCATCGGAAGAACACGCAGTCATCATCACAATCATCATCAACCCAGGCCCAGTGACTTTTACGCATACGCGCCGTAGGGTGTGCAAACCAGAGTTTACGCCCGCCCTCTCCGCTTTCCCGGTCCGCCCCATGCCCCGCGCCGCCCTGCCTCTCGTCAACACGGACCGCTGCACCGGCTGCGGCCGCTGCGTGGCTGCCTGCCCCGAGCATGTGTTGTGGCTGGAAAGTGAGAAACCGAAGGGCATGGGCGACAAGCACGCACATCTGCACGACGCAGCCGGCTGCACAGGCTGCGCGAAATGCGTGCCGGTGTGTCCGTTTGACGCCATAGCAATGATACGCATCGTCAATCGCGACTGAGCTCACCAGCAGCACAGTGCAGACTTTGCCACAGGCGTTCCAGCGCACATGAAACAAGACAAGCAATCATGAGTGTCTTGACCGGCCGCCGCTACGCCAGCTTGCAGGCGCGCGCAAAAACGCGCAGGGCAATCGTTTTTTTTGCAGCAACCGTCAAGAGTCATGAGGGTGTTGCATGTCCGCTGGCAAGGGAATATCGGGAATATCCGCCAAAGGCAAAGCATCCTGATGATCAGGTAAAGGCGTCTCATGCGCATGATGCATGGCAGCTAGATCATCAATCAGGATATCTGTTGCCGAAAACACATCAGGCACCTGTTGTGACAGCAGACTGTCTGCGGCAATTCCGGCAAGGTGCAGATAATCCGCCGCTGCGCTTGGCACGGCGCTGACAGCCGCAGCCTCATGAGCCACCGAGGTGAACTGCATATAGGGCTGGGCCTGGGCTGACATCAGTGCATGCGATGCATCCCCGGCCGAGCCAAACGCCGCAGCAAGCACGTCAGTGCTGTCAGCAAGCATATCCGCCGTGCCCAGCGAAAAATCCTGCTCATCTGCTGCTGGCACGGGCGCCGGTGGCGGCGCAGCGGCGTGCAGAGGCAGCTCGCCAAAGGTCCATTGATCGGCCCAGGCATTGAACCCCGTGCCGCCGGGCAGCTGCACCTGGATGTTGTGCATGTCCCCGGTGTTGTGCAGCCACATTCTTGTGCTGTCCAGGCCGCTATCACTGGTGGCAATGATGCTGTGACCTTGCGCGTGCCAGAGCAGCACGTCACTCATGTGCAGGGTGGCGGCGTTCTCCGCTGTTGGAGAGATGCTCTGCACCAGATGACCAAAGGCATCGACCACCTGCACATGCACGCCGGAAATGCTGACATCCATATTGCTGACCACTGCCAGATTGCCCTTGTCCAGCTCGTCGGCGAGGCCCTGGTACTGGTAGCCGGCGGCGCGCACGGCGGCCTGGATGCCGGCAAACACCTCATGTCCGCCCGGGCCGGCGCCGGTCTGCGCCTGGTAGGCATCCCAGACCTGCGGCAAGGCCACATGCTGGGCAGTGACGCTGTCCGCCGGCGCACTGAGCTGGCCGCCACCCGGCGGGCCGCTGACCTCAATCTCGATGTCATGGGCGGTGCCATCCACGCTGTGCACCGTCAGCTGTTCGGTGATGTGCGAGCTGGGCAGCAGGTGCATGACGAAGGGGTCGCCCTCGTCGACCCGGTAACTCCAGTGGCCCTGGGTATCGATGCTCAGGTGGCCAAAGCTGCCATTGACCGTGCCAGCCCGGAAACCGCTCTGGCCGGCATCGTCATCGCTGGCGTGCAGATCGCCCGAGGTCTCGGGATGCACGCCGGCTTGCACATTGCCGCTGTCCACGCCGCTGATGAAGGTCTGGTCGTTCTTGCCGGTGACATGGATGGTGAGGTTTTGCTGGCTCTGCAGGCCACCCTGGTCGGTCACCGTGACCGGGATCACCAGATCGCGAACCTGCCCCGCCGTCAGCGCCTGATAGTCGGCATGGCTGGGGTTGAAACTGAAACTGCCATCCGGATTCAGCACGAAGCCGGCCACCGAGGCCGAGGTGCTGAAGTGCAGCACATCACCCGCGTCCGCATCCCGTGCCTGCATCTGCCCGTGCAAGGTGCTGCCGTCCTCGGTTGCCGACTGCTGCTGGGCTTGCAGCACAGGTGCGGCCTGGTTGGCCGCCCGCCCGCTCAGGTGCAGGGTAATGTCCGGGGCATCCGCTGTCTGGTGGTTGCCAGACTCCTCGGCACGGGCGGTGACCTGAATGCTGACATCTCCGGCAAAGCCCTGCGGCGCCCGCAGGGCCAGGGTCTGCTGGTTCCAGCCCGCGGTGTCGAGTACATCACCCGCCGACGCAACCGTGGCGCTGTGCGTACCATCGGTCAGGGTGAAGCCCACGGGCAGGCCGTGAACCAGATAGTGCAGGGTCTCGCTGCCGTCGTCATCGGCCAACCGGTAGCCCAGTACGCCGGACAGCGGCGTGTCGTGATCCCCCAGCGTCAAGTGATCCGGCGGCCCCAGGGTCAGGTTGTCGAACACCGCTCGCTGGTCGACTCTGTCGCCCAGCACGCGCAGCTCGATGCGTGAGGTGCCACCCGAAGCCACCAGATCGTATTCGTGGCGGTGCATGGCATAGCCGCTGTCGCCCGGGGTGATGGTGTCGATGACCTTGCCTTCCCACAGCACCTGCACCGGTGCCACCGCCCAACCGGCGCGGCGGGAGAGATCAAAGCCGAAGTGCATATGCTGGCCGGCCTGAGTCTGCAGGTCGCGGTAGAGGTTGGGGTCGTTGACTTGGGCCGCCGAGGAAATCAGCTCCACCACCTGGTTGGAGCTGCTGCTGCCGCCGAAAAGCTTCTCCGTGCCCAGCTCGACGCCCTTGCTGCCGTCGGTGTGCCAGCCGAAGGTCGATGGGTCGACGAACTGGCTGCCGCTGGCATCGGTCACCCGCTGTCCTTCCAGGTCGGCGCTGAGGGTCACCTGCTGGTAGTCCATGACCGGCGTGTCGACAACCGGCGCGATGTCCAGCTGCGCATGGGCTTCGCGCATCTGCGTGCCGTCCGTCACGCTGAACTGCAGATCCACATCCTGACCGCTGAAGTTCGCCGCCGGGGTGAAGGTGAAGCCGTGGGCCGCGTCACCGCTAAAGGTGCCGTGGGCAGAGGTCAGCGAACCAGCGACGATGTGCAAAGTGCTGCCGTCGTCCGGGTCGGTGGCGCCCACCGCCTGCAGCAGCTCGCCCTCGGTGAAGACACGCGGCGTGTCCTCGTTGATCGAACCCAGATCAGCCGCCGTGGCGCTGCTGGCATGCACGACTTGCGGCCCATCGTTGGCACCGGTCAGGGTGATCGTCAGGCTCTGCGTGCTGCTCGCGCCCGCGC
>JACCDZ010654837.1_pt1 | contig 12259 bp, 10 predicted proteins | sample 7449551 | NCBI WGS metagenome assembly JACCDZ01 (sample SAMN15323452, study PRJNA562643) | freshwater metagenome | isolation source: river surface water | place: USA:Blue River Watershed | collected 2017-08-18
TGGCCTTCATGCGCGGGCGAACACTGAACGATTCATTTGTTATCTTGGATGAGGCGCAGAATGCAACGGCAGAACAAATGAAAATGTTTCTGACGCGGCTCGGCTTTCATTCGAAGGTGGTCGTTACCGGAGATGTCACACAGGTGGATCTGCCGAATGATCGTGTGTCAGGACTCATTCAGGTGAAGGACATCCTTCAGAACATTGAAGGCATTGCTTTTGTCTACTTTGATGAGAAGGATGTCGTGCGGCATCGGCTGGTGCAGGAGATTATCAGGGCATACGATCGTCACCAGGCCGTGCACAATGTTGATCCACGAGAACCGCGTCCATCGTCCCAGCGCCACCATCCTCGCCCACGTACCTCTCCCGCGACGGGGTCGTCACCCTCGGCTGACACAGAAAGTTCTGGTTGATGGCCGTCTATTTTCGTGTGAGCCTCACCCGGCACCACGTACGGCAGGTACAGTTGGTCGAATTGGCTCAACGGGTGCTGTCGGCCGTCGGAGAGGCGAAGTCGGATCTCAGTCTCGACCTCATCGGTGATTGGCGCATGCAACGACTCAATCGCGACTATCGAAAACGGGATCGTACGACGGATGTGTTGGCATTCCCCATACGTGAAGCCAATATGCCCAAGAAGCTATCCTGTCGTACAAGCTTGCTCGGTGATGTCGTCATCTCGTTGCCGACGGCCATTCGTCAAGCCAGAGCGGTGGGCCGATCGATCGATGAGGAGTTGGCGATACTCTTGGTGCATGGGGTGCTTCATCTGTGCGGCTACGATCATGAACGAAACGGGCGCGAAGCGGCACGGATGTCACGTCGAGAGCAGGTCGTTCTGCGTCGCATCACTCCGATCCCTCACGTTGTGACCCTCCGCGCACGACAACGGATAAAAGGCGGCTGACCATGGGTTGGTTCCAGCGACTAAGCGACGGTCTTGGCAAGACGCGGCATGTGGTCCAGCAATCACTGGACCGTTTTCTTGGGCGCACTCCCGACCAAGAGTTATTGGAGGAACTGGAGTCTTCACTCCTGGCGGCTGATCTCGGAGCTCGAGTCGTTGACCGCCTCATGCGAAAAATCAACGAGGAAACGCGTGGAGTTGAGGCGAAAACGACGGAGGGGCTCCAGGGGGTCTTGAGTCGAACGCTCTACGGGATTTTGAAACCCGTTGCGGAGGTCACACTCGATCGTCTCATCACCGAGGGCTCCGTGCCATTCGTCTTCTTGGTCGTCGGTGTGAATGGGGTCGGCAAGACCACCACGATCGCCAAAATGGCACAACGGATGGTGCAGTCAGGTCGGAGGCCGTTGTTGGTCGCTGGAGATACTTTTCGTGCGGCCGCGATCGAACAGCTGCAGGTGTGGGGGGATCGGATCGGCGTGGAGGTTGTGCGTCAGCGACATGGTGCTGATCCTGCTGCCGTGGCTTTTGATGGCATTGTCGCAGCAAAGGCGCGTAAGGTCGATGTGGTACTGATCGACACCGCTGGACGACTGCACACAAAGTCAAACTTGATGGATGAATTACGGAAAGTGAAACGAGTGATCGGTCAGGAATTGGCTGGCGCGCCCCATGAGGTGCTGCTGGTGTTGGATGCGACACTCGGGCAAAACGCGCTGGCGCAGGCACGTCAGTTTCGCGAGGCAGTGGGAGTCAGTGGACTTGTGCTGACGAAGCTGGATGGAACGGCTCGAGGTGGGATCGTCGTGGCGATCGCCGAAGAGCTGCAGATTCCCATCCGTTTGATCGGTGTCGGAGAAGGAGTCGAGGATTTGCAGGACTTCAATGCCGAGGCTTTTGTCGCGGCATTGTTCGGGCAGACGGAGAACCGCTCGTAAACCACGCATTATCTTCTCTCATTCGCACTTCTCGTGCTACGCTTGTCCTCGGCAAGTAGCCTCTCCTAAGGATGAGGGTAAACAATGACCAAGCTCCTGATCGTCGACGATGATCGAATGAATTGCGACCTCCTGCAAGATTTGTTTAGCCGACAGGGGTATGACGTCGTTCTCGCGACGAGTGGAAAGGAAGGGCTGGATTTGTTCCGAACGTCCAACCCAAAAGTCACGTTACTGGATCTTCGTATGCCGGAGATGGATGGATTAACCCTGTTGAAGGAGATCCGTGCCATCGACCCTCATGCGGCGGTGATCATTTTAGGCGGGGGCGCAACCGACGTGCACGAAAATCAAGCGCGCGCTCTGCGGGCCACAGACTTTATACGAAAAGGCTTGTCGCTGGACATTCTTGTTGAAGCAGTCAATCGGAACTCCAAGCTTCCGAGTCCATCGATAGCCACACAACCTCCGTGTCTAGAGGGAGAGATAGGGCAGCAGAGCAGGGAAACGGTCCTGGTGGTCGATGATGAACCCCTCGTCTGTGATCTGCTTGTCCAGTTTTTAAATCTTCGTGGATATCATGCGCTTGGTGTGAGAAACGGACAGGACGCTCTTCGGCTGGTCGATGAGATACACCCGGATGCAATTTTGGTTGATATGATCATGCCGGGGATGGCGGGGATCGATGTGCTCAGAACCCTACGGGAAAAGGAATATCCTGGTGGCATTATCATCATGACCGGAAGTCACAACGAAGAGCTGTTGGGAGAAGCGTGGAGCCTCGGTCCCCATGAATTGCTGGTCAAACCGGTTGACCTCGATCGTCTTTTGATGGCGATCCAGCTTGTACTCGTCTGCCGCGAGTGTTAAAACGCTTCCTGATGGATATCAGGACACAGGCGTTGCCCCTCTACCTCATCACGCTGCTCTTGGTCGGTACCGGTGAAGCACGGGCTGCGGTCTCCCCGGCCGATCACGAGAGTCCACTCCTTCATCATCACCTCTCCGTTGAGTTGACACCACACACACATGAAATCACGGTCACCGACCGGATCGAATTGGAAATTGAGCCGAACCGTCCCTCCCTTACCTTCACTCTTGCCCCGACATTGCAAATCGAATCGATTAGGATGGGAGCTCCATTGGCCTTGGATACCGAAGGAATGGCCGTATCATTCGCCAGGATGCGTTTGGGCGAAGCATCAAGTGAGCAGGTGACCGTGACTCTTCCACGAGACTATAGTCGGAAGATGACCCTGACGTGGACGTATCGTGGGCCCCTCAATGATCCACCGAGGGAACCTCGTCACTTGCGATTCGTCACGCCGAGTGAAACGGCTGGTCACATCGGAGAGGAAGGGGTGTATTTGAGCGGGGAAACTCAATGGTACCCGGATCTTCCCGGGTCATTCGGAACCTATCGCATGACGGCTCAGGTGCCGGAAGGATGGACGGTCATCGCGTCCGGGCGGAAGGATAGCCAAGTGGCGAATGGAGGGAAGGTTTCCTCGACCTGGTTTGCCTTGGACCGATCGGAAGCCTTCACGCTGGTGGCGAACCACTTTGTGACCAAGTCGCGAGTCTGGCACAGTGGCACCGGGCAGCGGATCGACCTTCAGACGTATTTCCTCGCCGACAATGCTGCGTTGGCCGATGAGTATCTCGATGCTACCGCACGGTATCTTGAAGCGTACGTGAGGATCTTGGGAGACTATCCGTTTGAGGCATTTGCCGTGGTCGAAAACTTTTTCGCCAGTGGGCTTGGGATGCCCTCCTTCACCCTCCTTGGCAGCGGCAGCATCAAGCGGCACTATGTGCAACCCTATGCCTTAGGCCACGAAATCGTCCACTCCTGGATCGGCAATTCCGTGTTTAATCGCGATGACGCGGGGAATTGGGTCGAGGGGTTGACCACCTATCTGGCGAATTATTATTGGCATGAAGTAGTTCGCGATGATCGTCAAGCTTTGGAACAGCGTCGCATGATGCTGCAGAGCTACAATCTCTATGTCCAGCCGGAGGACGACTACGCAGTCTCGCAGTTTCTCAGAAAACACGACGAGAAGGATAATGCCATCGGGTACCAAAAATCGGCGTTTGTGTTTCATCTGCTGCGGCAAGAAATCGGAGAGGAACCGTTTTGGCGTGGCCTTAAGATGTTTGTCAGGGAATATCGTAATCAGCAAGCAGATTGGGTGGCGATCGAAAAGGTGTTTTCTCGAGAAAGTGATAGGAACCTGCGATGGTTCTTTGAGCAATGGGTCCATCAATCCGGCGCACCGGTCATATCCCTGGGAGATGTCCGAGCTCGTCGGGTGACGGGAGAGAGCGGCAAAGGATCGTGGCAGTTATCGGTCGAGATTCAACAGAGTGAGGGACCTTTTCGGATGGCGGTCCCCATCCGCATCGTCATGAAGGAGTCGACCGAGAGTCGGTTAATCAAGATCGGTCTTTCGCCGTCGAGTGTCGCTGAATTTGTCCTGCCCGATCAACCATTGCGGGTGGAGCTTGATCCAGACCTGATGACGTTTCGCCGATTGACGAGGCGGCAGTTGCCGCCGATGCTTAACGGCTATGTCACGGATCCTCGCAAAACTGTTCTGCGAGCGTTCTCGGATGTGGCCTCTCCGTTGCAACAGATCATCTCGCGCATTGCCGATCAGGAGCTGCCCGAATCTAAACGGTCGATGAGTATCGTGTCGGAGGAGTCTGCGCTCCCGCAAAAGGGGTCGGTTCTGGCTCTGACTGGTGAAGGTCAGCCTCAGGCTGTTTCCAAGCTCGTGCGAGATTCTTGCGGAGACTCTGTTGATCTGCGGGCGACGGGTTTCCAGATCGATGGCCAAGCCTACGAAGGGCCGAAGATGGCGGTCCTTTTCTCCTGTCATCGCACACAGGTGCCGGGTAGCGTCATCACGGTGTTGTATGGCGTCACCCCAGGCGCAGTCGAGAAACTATCACGCTTTCTATTCTATTATGGGTGGCACAGTTACGTGCTCTTCCAGGATGGGGTCGTCACAAAACGTGGCCTATGGCAAGAAACACCGGACGTGAAGGAGGTACGGGTTGATGCGACGTCGTAGTATCGAAGGATTATGGGTATGGGGGATGTGCGTTGTGATGGGGTTTCCGCCATTCGCATTGGCAGGTGATCAGTCTCAGGATCCTATGCCACAGACCCGCTCCATGGAACGTCATCTGGCTAATATCCGACAGCTGACAGTCGGACGGCAAAACGCAGAAGCCTATTTCTCCTTCGACGGGACAAAGCTGATCTTTCAATCGACCAACAATTGGTCGAACGACTCGCGGGGAGCCACGCATAAACCCGCTGACGACGGTTTGGGATGTTATCAGATGTATGTGTTGGACTTGGACAGTGACACGATTCGTCTCGTCAGCACCGGGAAGGGGGCTACAACGTGTGGGTATTTTTTCCCAGGTGATCGACGCGTGCTGTATTCTTCCACGCACGCCGTTGGGAATGACTGTCCGCCGAAGCCGAAACGGGACGGCGCCTATCGTTGGGCGCTTGATGACTACGATATCTACTCCGTTCGGCTCGATGGACAGCAGATGCAACGGTTGACCTCTTCGGGGGGCTATGATGCAGAGGCAACCATCTCCCCGAATGGGAAAACGATTGTGTGGACGTCGGTCAAAGATGGAGATCTCGATCTCTACACGATGAATATCGACGGGACCAATGTCCGGCGGTTGACGGATGACGTGGGATATGACGGTGGTGCGTTCTTTTCTCCGGACAGTACCAGGATCGTCTATCGCGCGGCCCACCCAAGCGATCCAGCCGAAGTGGCCAAGTACCAAGAGCTGTTGGCCCAGCGGTTAGTTGAACCGGGGCAACTTGAAATATTTGTCATCAATGCGGATGGATCACACAAGCAGCAAGTCACCTCGAACGGGGCGTCGAACTTTTCACCCTATTTTCATCCCGATGGGAAGCGCATTATCTTTTCTTCCAACCTCGAAACGAGAGGGGAAGGCGGTCGCCCCAGTTTCCATCTGTACCTCGTACGTGATGACGGAACGGGGGTCGAACGGCTCACCACCGAAGGGCATTTCAATAGCTTCCCCATGTTTTCCCCGGATGGCAAACGTCTCGTTTGGGTTTCCGATCGAAATGCGACAGCACGGGGAGAATTCAACGTGTTTCTTGCTGATTGGGTTCCGTAGGTTGCGGTATCCTCTATAAGCGAGTGGTAGTGAGCCTCAGCAGTTCAGGGCGGTCAGTTCAAGTTGCAGCTCGATGAGTGTTCCGTCGCAACCATCCCATCCTACGACTGCAGCGCTCGCCCAAGTTGGTGGTTCTTGCATGGCCTTGGGCCTCAGCCTGTTCGGCTTGGCCCGGTTGGATCTGCCGATCACCAAGTATGTGCGTTCGGTGACGATCCATCTTCCATGGGATCAATTGACCGTTCCCTGGATGGCATTCACCAGCAACCTGGGAGATTGGATCGGCCAAGGGTGGCGTCTCGTATTCTTGAGCCTTTTTCTGCTCACCATGGCCTGGGCTTTCGAAAAACCGCATATCAACCGTGCAGCGGTTCAGACGCTGATTGCCCACGGGATTGCAGCCTTACTTGCCAATGTGCTGAAGCACCTCATCGGCAGGCCTCGCCCAAAATTTATGCATTCGGGAGACTGGCAGATGAGTGTCTCCTTGGTCTCCGGCCTCGACTCCTTTCCGTCCGGCCATAGTACGGCGAGTTTTGCCGTCGCAACGGTGCTGGCCAAACGGTTCCCCCTGGTTGGACCGGTGTGTCTAGGGATCGCTCTATTCGTCGGAATTAGCCGTGTGCTGAGGGGATCGCATTTCCCGACCGATGTGATGGGAGGAGCCGTCATTGGGATTCTCAGCGGTTGTGTTGCGGCGGCCCCGTTGCGGCAATGGCGCACCTCGTTGCAGGAGGGGTTGCACTATGCCGCCATTGCCGTTTCAAGTGTGTTCGGTCTGTTGTGGACCTTGTCTCACCAGATGGAAGATGGAATGGCTGGGCTCGCGCTTGTAGCGGTAGGAACTATCTTCATTGTCGGGGGGCTGTGGAGTAGGAAAGATTATTGGCTTAGGGGCGCCGGATCTAGTTACCCGACATGGCCAGCGACTGCTTCCATGCTTCTCATGGCTTTCGGGATTGCTGCCATGACGACATCGCCGCTCGTGGCCGGTTCAGCGGGTTGTGTCTGTGTGGCGACCTGGTTTCGGAATCGCCCGCGCTCTCACGGACCAAAGGCGCAAGCTACAATCGGGACTGTTCTTAGAGAAGGCGCCGTTCTCGGGAGTCTTTGTCTTGCCCTATTGACGCTCGCGACTGCGCGAGGAATCCTGCCGTTTCAGTAATCCTCTCATCGAGTGCTATTCGTCTGGGCGATGCATTAGGAAAAATGACGAGCGAAGCGTGGAAGTGTAAATCCGACGAGAGGCTAATGGCTCAATGGTTTGGATGATTGAGGGGGAGTGGCATCAACCCCCTGAGGCGTCTCAACGACAAGCTGATTGCTGAGCAAGAGAAAGCCATACCGTTTGAGAATGGGCTGAAACCCCGCCGCTTCTTTGGGCAAGGTATCTTGCAGGTATTCCGGCAACAGGATCATGATGCGGCCGCCCTTGCCGAGAGTGGTACGCAAGCGGTCGAGCTCATTGTGCGGAATGAAGCTCACGGTGCGTCGTGCGTAGAAGGCGAAGGAAGGGCGCAAAGTGCCAAATGCGATGAGTTGGTCCTTCGGGTCGAGGTTCAAGCCCGCTGCGTAGGCCAGCTCTTGCGGTGGTGCAATGGCATAGCGGTTGAGTCCTGGAACAATGGTGAGGATGGCAACGAGGAAGACGCTCGCCAGTGCGCCCCCGGCTGCACCGAATGCAAGTCCTCGTTTCTCGTCGTTCAGCCAGAAATATCCGACCAACCCCATGGCAACGACGACGATCATCGCGCCAACGTAGGGGCCAGGACCAAGGTCGAACTGGGCGGCGAGTGGGAATTCCTTCAGCATCTTCCCAGAAAATCTTGAGAATAAGGCGGGTGCGCTCGCAAACCCAATCGCGAGGAGATATCCGATACCCATCAAAAAGTGGATGGAGGCTCGCAATCCCTTGGTTGAAGGATCCTGTAAGCTCTGAGTCCAATAGGAGGCCGCGAGGATTGCACAGGCGGGAAATAACGGGCCGATATAATGGGGCAATCGAGTAGAGGAGAGGCTAAAGAAGATGAACACCCCAACAATCCAGATACCCATAAACCAGTCCAGTTCATCGTGAGAATCATCAGAGGCTCTTGACGCGGAAGGTGTTGCGGACTGGCTCTGCCCTGTGCGGAATGTGCGCCAGCTAATGTAGGCGTGATAGAGTCCGGAAGGCAGAAAGCTACTCCAGGGATAAAACCCGAGCAGTAACACAGGAAAGTAAAACCACCAGCCTACCCCATGTCCCTCCATGGGAGCGAGAAATCGTCCAACAGTGTGAACCTTGGCTTCCGTAGAATAGGCATCCCCGTGGATCAGGAACATGGCTGTGTACCAAGGACCGGCTAAGATGACAAAAAGCAAAGTGCCGGCCAGGGGAGCGCCGCGGTCCCAAAAGAGCTGCCACCGCCTTGTAGCAAGAAGGTAGAGGAGTGCCGTAATCAATGGAACGGCAAACCCCACCGGCCCCTTCGTCAAGGTAGCCAAGGCCATGCCAACATAAAATCCCCATATCCAGTGGCGACCTGAGTCCTGTTCCTGAAGACCGAGCCAAAAACTATACAGCGACAGTGTGGTGAAAAAGATCAAGACGCTATCGGTAATGGCCATACGTCCGAGCGCCAGGATCTCGATATTCAGCAATAACATGAGAGCGCCATACAAACCGACCGTTGGTCCCCGCAGCTTGGTGAGGAACAGGTACTGCATCAGGATCAAGGCAACCCCGAATAGAGCGGAGGGAAATCGGGCTGCGAATTCATTCACCCCGAAGACGTGGTACGACAGCGTCATCAACCAATAGACAAAGACCGGCTTGGCGACACGGAGTTCTCCGTTGAAGGTGGGGGTGACTAAATCACCGGAAGCGAACATTTCGCGGCCGGCTTCGGCATTGCGGCCCTCATCACGATCCGTTAAGCCCATGTCGCCGAGGCCGATGAAAAAGAGCAGGCTGGACAGGAGGAAGAGCAGAAGGAGATGTATAGGAGGAGGTGCGAGTCGATCCATCGTCAGGGTGGTCGTCACCAGTGGGTAAAGAGAGGCATCAACATGTGGTCTGTTTCCCAACCGTTCATGTCTGCGACGGAGACTGGCTCTTGGTCTGGTCTGCGCGATGAATCAAGACAAGATTCCGCACATAGACGACTGAGCCGATGGCCTGCCCGGAAATAAATACAGGGTCCATCCGGTAGATGGCATAGGTAAGCGTAATCAGCCCTCCAATGAGACTCATATACCAGAATGAAACGGGCACACGACTCTCCGCATTCCGCTCGGATGCAATCCATTGCACGACCCAACGGCCAAAAAACAGAGCTTGGCCGAAAAAGCCGATGCCGAGCCAGAGTGTTTCAGTGGTCATGAGGTGTTTGGAGGGAGATGCTCATGGTCTGTTCTTGCAGGAGCGTTTTCAGTTTGGCGGGGTTTGGTTGCTGGTTACGGAATTTGTACTGGATCACACGCTGTTGCATCCACCGCACCGCGATCAGATCATAGAGGGACTTGAAGAGACGGTTGCCCATGCCGTACTTGGATACGCCATGCATACGGGCGTAGTGCCGGACTGGCACTTCCGTGACTGTGAATCCATGCATCAACGCGAGGGCGGGGAAAAATCGATGCATGCCCTCGAAAAGCCGGATTCGCTCCAACACCGGGCGTCGGAACACCTTGAGCGGACATCCTGTATCATGGACCCCGTCGTGCGTGAAATGGTTTCGGAATCGATTGGCGATCAACGACGAGAGTTTTTTGACGAGACCGTCCTGGCGCTGTTGTCGCCAACCACACACCACGTCGTGCGTCGTGGTATGCGGAAGCAATTTGAGGATATCTTCGCTGTCCTGCTGGAGATCGCCGTCGATCTGAATGATGATCTCGCCGGACGACTGATGAAAACCGGCTTCCAGCGCGCAGGTCTTGCCATAATTACGGTCGAAGTGAAAGACTCGAACTCGTTGGTCCGCTTTGGCCAATCGGTCTAATTCTTCGCTGCTGCCGTCGCTGCTGCCGTCGTCGACGAAAATAATTTCGTACGGACGGGACTGTGAGCGCTCGTACGAATCCATGACTTTCGTCAGACTGGCAACGAGAGGGGGCAGGTTGTCCCGCTCGTCCTTGATCGGGACGATAACCGAGGCCCAGGGGCTTGATGGCGGTGTCATATTCAGCAAAGACTCGCGCAGCTGTCTGAGGTGACGCTAGGAAACACGGCATTCTAACGGAAGGGGAAGAGAGGGTCAAACGCGTACCGAAAAGAGGTTCGACGCGGAGCGTTAATCAGCCCCTGTACCGGACGCGACAATGGTAAAACGCATGGTGCCCATGAGGCTCATCTCATTGATTTGTTCCCCTGTATGAATTTCGACCTTGTATCGACCAGGCTTCCATCCTTCATTGGGCGGCGACAATCTGAGATAGCCGCTTTCATCCTCTAAGGCGATATGCATGGCATCTTCACTCACAATGGTCGCCGGCGAGAGCCCTGCCACCCGTTCGGGCATGCAACGGCCAAATACCGTGAAGGCCTGATAGTGCTGATGCAGTGCAAAGACAATCACAATGGCGGTGACATTCGCAGGGAATCGTTCCGTCGGGTTGATCGGCACGATCTCATGAGTGCGCTGGAAACCCAACCGCTCTTCAAAATCCTCCGCCAAGCTAATCGAACGAAAGAGACCTTGTGGAGGAGCATTAAAGTCGTAGGTCCTGACGTCTTCTGTGCGGTTCTGGAACTCAGAGATCGGGACGTTTTCCGTGAGCGGGAGCTCTTCGCCTGTCACGACCGTTCCCCAAGGGAAGGACGCCAGTATCACTATGGTGGCAACGGTTGATCGGTTCGCCATCATATCCGTCTGCTACACCCGCTGATGTTGTGTTGTCAAGGAAGTGTGGAGCAAGCAGCCCATTGCGGCGTTTTCCAAGCATCTGTTAGGATTTCCGCCACTCTTCGTCCGATTGCTCGATAACTTTCAAGGTGGTGATGGAACGATATGTTGCAAGACGCTGATGCCCTTCCGCAATTGATTGGTGAATACAAGCCACTCGACCAGTGGCAGACGCATCTCAACCAGATGTTCTATAGGTTACGGGGGAACCAACTGCGATCGTACTATCAAACCTTTGCCTCAGCGGATTTCCGTCTGGCACATGCGCTAGCCGCCGATTACTACGACCGTGTCACGAAGCGAGAAAAAGCGTCGGGTGCCAAGCGTCAGGCATCAGACGAGAATGCATCGGAGTCACTCCTCACCGTAGTAGAGTTGGGTCCAGGCAATGGGAATCTTGCCGCTTGCTTTCTCAGTCATCTCAAAGTGCTCGACAGACAAGGCGCGATCTATCCCCGCGTGCGGTATGTCATGGTGGATTGGGAGCAGCCGGTGTTGGATGGCGCGTTGGCCAATCCGGATCTAGCTGCACACCGAGATCGTGTGGATGGCCAGTGCGGTTCAATTGAGAACCTAGCGGGCCTGGCTGAGGGGACCGTTGATCGCATCTTCTGTAATGAATTGTGGAACGATCTGCCGACGAAATTGTTCGCCAAACACGGAGGGGACATCGAAGAAGAGTATATCCGTCCCAACGTGAGCGAGTTTCTCCATGCCCAGATCCAGGATTGGTCTGGGTTCGTCCGGGCGTTTCAGGGGCAGGATCTTGAGGTGGTCAAGACCTTCCCTCCATTCCTGGATGAGCTCGTGTGGGAAAAGGAATATCGGAAGGTCGAATGGAAGGATGTGCCCTACAGGAAGACAATCGTGGAATTCCTTCAGGCCATCGACCAGGAAGTGTTGGTGCCAGTCAATCTCGGTGCCTTTGCCACGCTGAAGGAGGCCAAGCGATTGTTGGCCGCGGATGCAGTCGGGCTCAGTGTGTTCGATGCGGGGACGGGCGACATGAAAGTCCTCAACGATCCTGAGAAGCCCTGCTACGGCCAGTTCGGTGGACAATATAGCTTTATGATCAACTTTGCGTTAGTCGAGGCTGTGGCCAAACACCTGGGCTTCAAGCAGATCAATCTGGAGGCTCAGCGGGAGTTCGTGGGGCGATCGCTGAACACGAACGTGATGACCCTCATGGATCTCTTGGCGACGCATCCATCTGCGGGGCCGAGGCTTCAGCCATGGGAGCAGGACCGTCTGGTTCTGAAGACTATCCGAGCGCTGGATGAGACGTTCGAGAGTCCCTATCGCCATCGCCTCGTGTTTCCGCTGGGAACAAA
>JACCDZ010203916.1_pt1 | contig 12258 bp, 13 predicted proteins | sample 7449551 | NCBI WGS metagenome assembly JACCDZ01 (sample SAMN15323452, study PRJNA562643) | freshwater metagenome | isolation source: river surface water | place: USA:Blue River Watershed | collected 2017-08-18
CAGCAGAATTGTGGCAAGAGTCTGGCCGTTGGGAACAAATGGACGCCGAATTATTGCGCTTCAAAGACCGTCATCAACGTGATTTTGTACTTGGCCCAACGCACGAAGAAGTTATCACCGATTTAGTCCGCAAAGAAATCAGCAGCTACAAACAGTTGCCAATTAACTTATACCAAATCCAAACCAAATTCCGTGACGAACGTCGCCCACGTTTTGGCGTAATGCGCGCGCGCGAATTCCTGATGAAAGACGCTTATTCATTCCATTTAAGTCAGGAATGCTTAGAAAAAACTTACCAAACAATGTACCAAGCCTATTGCAACATTTTCACTCGCTTAGGTCTGGATTTCCGCCCGGTACTTGCTGACACCGGCGCTATCGGCGGCGCGGTATCTCACGAATTCCATGTCTTAGCAGCATCAGGCGAAGACGCCATTGTGTTTTCCGATGCTAGCGATTACGCCGCAAATATCGAAAAAGCTGAAGCGATTGCGCCAGCGACAACTCGCCCGGCCGCAACAGCTATCGTGACTGAAGTGGCAACGCCTGGTGCCCATAGCATTGCTGAAGTTTCAGCGGCAATGAATATTGCTGCAACGCAAATCGTCAAAACCTTGTTAGTCCATGCAAAACCAGCCAACGACAAAGCGCCAACAAGCTTAATCGCTTTAGTGCTGCGCGGTGACCATGAACTGAACGAAGTTAAAGCTGACAAACACCCGTTAATCGCTTCACCACTGACCTTTGCTTCGGATGACGAAATCAGAGCAGCAACTGGCGCCAACCCAGGTTCATTAGGTCCTGTAGGACTAACTATCCCAGTATTGGTGGATCACAGCGCAGCAGTACTTGCAGATTTTGTCTGCGGAGCTAATAAAGATGGCTTCCACTTACAAGGCGTCAATTTCGACCGCGATATCAGCAATTACCAAACTGCTGATTTGCGAAATGTAGTTGAAGGTGATCCAAGCCCATGTGGCCAAGGGACCTTAGTTATTAAACGCGGCATCGAAGTTGGCCATATTTTCCAACTGGGCGAGAAGTATGCGGCAGCCATGAAAGCTGGCGTGTTGAACGAAGAAGGCAAACACCAAATCATGACCATGGGTTGTTATGGTGTTGGCGTATCGCGCATCGTTGCGGCAGCGATTGAACAAAACAACGACGCCTATGGCATCATTTGGTCGGATGCTATTGCGCCGTTCCAAGTTGCTATAGTTCCGATGAATATGCACAAATCAGTTCGAATTCAAGAAACTGCCGAACAGCTGTATCGCGAGTTAACGGCTTCCGGTATTGAAGTGTTGTTTGACGACCGTAAAGAGCGCCCTGGTGTGATGTTTGCTGATATGGAGCTACTCGGAGTGCCACACCACATCATTATCGGCGAGCGCAATTTGGATGAACGTCAGGTGGAGTACAAACATCGTCGTACCGGTGACAAACAATTACTGAGCATTGACGATGTGGTAGTAAGTTTAAAGCAAAAAATTGCTGGCTAACTAAAAGCTAGGTTGACGGTGTGTTCGTATGTTAGTTGATGCGGCCGCCGTTACAGGCGCCGTTACAGGCACCGTTACAGGCACCGTTACAGGCACCGTTACAGGCAATTGTGTACTAGGCCGCCACCAGCGGCCTTTTTTCAACGTGCGTATTTAATCATCTGACTTTGCCGGAGAACCCATGCTTTATTGGAATAGTCGATCGATACCTGAACTAAATGAGTTAAATTTCCGCGATCGGATGTCGGTATTGCGCAAGGCCACTGACCAGTTGCCAACCCCGAAAAAGTTGGTGTTAAACCTATTAAAACTGCTTGTACTGATCCCGCTGTTTTTAGCCATAGCCCGGAGCGGCTCATTTGTAGAGGCTATCGCTTGGTGCGGGCTGTTGCTGCTGATATATCCATTGGTCACCCGGCCTGTGACTTTCGCCTTAACAAAACCCTTGTTGCGACAGGCCCGCTATCAATTTGAACAGCAAAAAAGCCGCGAATAATCGCGGCTTTTTTGCTAATTCAGTGTAAGTTCCCAGAAACTTAAACACACTGGCGTAATAAAGTTCAGGACTATCAAGCCAGCCATAATGCGCACAATTTGGCATCAGCACCAATTGCGCTTGTTGAAAGCTCTTGGCGATGGTCTTCGCAGTATCGACACTAATAATATCCTTTTCTCCTTGTAGCACGAGAACCGGCGCTTTAAAGTCCTGAAAACTGGATTTTAGATCAAAGTTATTTTTCTCCAAATCTGCGAAAACCAAGCTGTTTATCGCCATATTCACTACTTTTAACCGCGCGGCTATTGCTGGAGCTTTGCTTTTATCAACCACATAAGCACTCGCACGCACTAATGCGAGGGCATCGCGAGTTTCGGCGGAATCATCACCGGCAGCCTGAAGCGCTTGATATCCTCGCATTTTGGCTTGCTCTGCCAACGTTAGATTGGCATCAAAGCGACTAGCGAACCCGTCCCGGAAAGCTAAATCGAGTCCGCCCGCTGAGGAGAAGATGAGTTTTGCCACATGTTGTGGATATTTAGCTGCATAAGCGCCGCCTAATAAGCCGCCAAATGAATGTCCAAGAATGGTGAGCTTAGGTTGATTCAAATGCAGACGCAGTTTCTCGATATCCTCGACCATCAACGCCATTTGAATAGTGCTGCCGTCTATCTTGGGCAAAGTTGAGCGACCGGTGCCGCGTTGATCGAATAAAATCGTTTGATAACCTTTAGCGGCGATAGCTTTGGCAACAGACTCAAATCCTGCACTATCAAGGCCTGGTCCACCATTAATGATAAGCACTGGCTGACCACTACCAAAGCTTCGATAATAAATCCCCTCAGCCATTCCTTCGGCCGTCAGCAAATTTGCCTGAGTGATATTTACCGCTTTATCAATATTCACCGGCGCTGGCTTTGCCATCAACGGAAGAGCAACCAAGGACAGCAGACTAAACACACAAATCAGCGGGACACCCCGCCGACGTTGACAATTAAATACTTTGGCCATGTTAGCACTCGAAATGAATAGAATTTACTGGGCGCTAAGCTAACAGCTAGGAACTATCCATGGATATATTTCAACAAGGCTGTTTTGTAACTGAAAGTGTCGGGTGGAAACATCTGTGGCTTGGACGTCACAGGGCAACCCCAGATAAAGATTGCAATGAGTTACCTCAATTGCATACTATTGATTTTTAACAATAAGGAGTTAATTAATGGAATTAATATTGTTTTTCGTCGCTCTCGTTTTATTAACCGTGTTTCCAGTGATGGTCGCCGCCAAGATGCTTGGCGCGGAAAACACTTCATTTTTCCCATGTTTACTTGTGGTCATCGCCTCAGTCGTTGCCAATAAAGTCGGTGTTGCCTTGGCAGACAATCAACTAATTGCCAGTATCATCGCAATTGCCATCACTGCCTTATGTATTTCAATGATGTTGGGAGCGAAGTATTTCCAAAGCCTACTCATTAGCTTGCTTTCTATCGGTGTGCAATTTGTCATCGCCATCGTCTTAGCAACTATTGGCTTTGCAGCCTTGAGTTAATACTCGCAGATATCGAGCCTCGCTGGTGCTGCAAGCTCAGGCTCTTTAAGCAACATCAGTCAGAACACCATAGCAACCCTCGACATTGCACCCATAAAAAAAGCCAGAAGGTTACCCGTCTGGCTTTTTTGCTATCTACGACCTAGTTATTTCACGCCGTGCATCAGTTTATTAATGAGCGGGGAAATCAATAACAACACAATACCTGTGCCGGTTAGCAAGTAGAAGCTAAAGCTAAAACCATCTAATGCGGATTGCACCGTCATGCCAGTTTCGCCAGAAATATGACCGGCTAACAGACCTGACAAATTGTTGCCGGTCGCAACTGAAAGGAACCAAGCCCCCATCGCCAAACCAACAAAACGCACCGGAGCCAGTTTTGTTACCATTGACAGACCAATTGGCGATAAACATAACTCACCGACTGATTGCAACACGTAGCAAAGCACCAATGGCCACATTGGGATCAAACCATTTTCAGCAACAACGTTGGTCAATGCGTACATCAACACCAAGAAACCAAGGGCATTGCCTAATAAACCAAAGGCAAACTTGCGTGGGATCGATGGCTCCATATTCATTTTGCCGGTTACATACCAAACATAACTAATCACTGGCGCAAACAGAATGATCGCGGCTGAGTTGATTGACTGGAACCAACCGGTAGGAATGATCTGAGATCCGTCACCGAAAAGATCGCGGTTAACTAAATTATCCGCCAAGAAGTTAAACGAGCTACCCGCCTGTTCGAAGAACATCCAGAAAGTCACGTTAAAACCAAACAGGATAAGCAGTGCATAAACACGATGTAATTGCACTGTGCCGTTTTTCTTACCTTCAGCCAGTAACATAAAGGCGACGATGACAAATAATGCGCCTAAAATCCAGGCCAAAATTTCTGCGCCCAAACCAGCCATTAAGAAATAAACCACAGGCACCGCTAAAATAACACCTGCAATAACGTAAGCGAGCATTTTACCAGCAGGTTTATCTACTGGAGCTTCACCAATGCCTTTTAGTTGCTTGCGACCAAGGAAGAACCAAATGGTAGATAACAGCATACCGACACCGGCCGCCGCAAATACCACTTTATAGTTATCGTGTTGTGGCGTACCAAACACTTGACTCGCTAACCAACCGGTGATCAACGGCGATACCAAACCACCGATGTTGATCCCCATGTAGAAAATAGTAAAACCACGGTCACGGCGGTCATCACCTTGCGCATAAAGTTGACCCACCAAAGAAGATATATTCGGCTTGAACAAACCGTTACCGACCACGATTACCGCAAGACCTAATAAAAAGATTTCTTTCTGCGGGACCATGATCATAAACAGACCAATCGACATCACCACAGCGCCCAATAAAATGGACCGTTGATAACCAATCACTCGGTCAGCAACATAACCCCCAAAGATGGCGGTCGCATAAACTAAGGCTAAATAAGCACCATAATAACGGTTGGCATCACCCTGACCACTGGCATTGCCATTGTAGAATTCGGAAACGATATACAGGGTCAAAGCCCAACGAATACCGTAAAACGCAAATCGCTCCCAGAACTCGGCCATGAATAACATCCACAGCGGTTTTGGGTGGCCCCAGAGAGTGCCGAAATCAGTGTGTGAAGGCGTTGGCGTGACTGAACTCATCGCAGGGCCTCCAGTTTTTGTTGAGCGCGCAATTTCACGCTCTGCTGCGCTAGCGCAGATAACAAGTGGATCATGGTGATTTCCTGTTTCTAATAATTATTAAACGAGGGTTTGCAGTGCCGTTTATACCGCAGTCGGCTAGAAATGAAAAGCAAAACTCAGCTGTCCTGCTTGCTACCTGCGCCAAATGACGCAGTGCTATCTTGCCAAAACCGCGAGTTTTGGCCTGAAACCTTGTGGTAGTTTCAGGCCTATACGTTACTCGAGGAACTCTTCTAAAGCTGCTTCATCCACTTCTTGTTGTGGTGGTTCGCCATCATAGAGCTTGTAGTCTTGCCGCTGGAAATAGGCATCTTTGACAAACGCATAAGGATCGAGTGAATCGTTTAACAATTTTTCTTGTTTCATCAGCTGCTCGCGACCATCTAAGGCGCCGATCACAAACTTGCCAACGGTCAGATGGGTATTTAGCAGTGTCATCGGGAAGTACAGATTGTCAACGACACGTCCTGTGGTATCACGAACTGTCGTTGGTCCCATGCCTGGGATCATTACGTACGGTCCATAACCAACGCCCCAAACACCAAGAGTTTGACTAAAATCTTCATTTTGCTGGTTTAGCTCAAGGTGCGTCGCCACATCAAAGAATCCGAGCACACCAATGGTACTATTTACCAAAAAGCGGCCAGTGCTTATAGCAGTGCTTTTGCCCTTCCATTGCAAAATCCCATTCAGCGCATTTGCCGGTTCATCAAGGTTGTTGACCATATTGGCAAGACCAGTTCGCACTGGACTTGGCGTTACGGTCATATATCCCACGGTCGCTGGACGTAATACATAAGGGTCCAGATATTCGAAATTGACTGTCCACATTTTGCGGTTTAGCGATTCGAGTGGGTCGCGGGGATCAGAATGTTGATCCGTCTGCGCCGTTTTACTAGCACAGCCAGTTAAAGTAAGCGTCGCAACGGCGAGCAAAGTGGTGAGCAAGGTTTTCATTAACAAGGTCCATTCCTGTTCGCTGCTTGAAATCTTTAAAGCAAACCGCAAGCATTTTCAAAAAGTGCAGAAGTATACTGAAAAACCAGCGACTAGATCACTGTTTAGCCGCTTGATTTGCCGAAATTCTGCACAGATGCCGCAATATTTACCTTTCATTACCCACGGACTAAAATTCAGTCGAATTAAATTCCGCAATCGTTTAATTGCCTGCGGCACCTGCGGTCAGCTGCAAACTCACTTGTTGCAAACCATCTTTAAGCACCAGCGGCGAACTACTAACCTGCGGATCATTTGCATCTGCGGTAATAGCGCCTGTACGACTTAACCTAACTTGCACAGCGGCTTGGGCGACTGAATCTAAACCCCAACCGGCTTGCATTTGCATTTGGCTGGTCAGTTCAATGGTCTGACTGCCACTAAAAATCGGCATTTTATGCACAGCAAGCGGCATTCCTGAGCCTTCAACAGCTTTGGCAAACACAAAAATAGTTGCTTGCGGATTTGCAGTTGCCACTGCCGGATCTATGGTCAACGTTACTGCGATGGTTCGTTTCGCCGGTGTCATTAAACGTTGAACTTCGGCGAGTTGCTGCTCAATTCGGCTGTATCGAGGATCTTGCGGCTCAATTTGCCCAAGCAATAATTCCCAAGCTGCTTTGGCTTCTTTGTAGTCACCACGCTCCTGTGCCATGAGTGCCAACATGGAAATTGCATCGGTATTGGTTGGGTCTTTGGTTAATACTTTACCAAGGCTCGCTGCGGCTTTTTGTGCCGCATCTGGCGCATTATTTACCAGCAATGCCTGTGCATAACTCAACAGCATATTGCTATTATCTGGCGCCAACTTTAAGGCTTGTTCAAAAGCATCCAGCGCATCGGCATTCAACCCTTGGGAAAACCAAATGCGGCCCAGTAAAAACCAGCCCATACCACCTTGGTCATCCTGCTGTAGTAATTTGGTGCGCAACCCCAAAGCAAACTCGTCAATTTCCGCCTCAGTGAGCGGCTCACCTTTGCCAAGTAACGCCCTTTCGCCATACCCAGCTAGGTTTGTTACTGCGCGGTCCCACTGTTGTAACTGACGATATTGGCCGGTGGCCACGTAGACCGAGGTGGTTAAAACAACAGCCGCAGCAATAGCCGCCAATCGCCAAGACCAGTTACCACCAGTTTGTAACGACACCAAGCTCGGATCTGTCATAAATTGTTGTTTAAGCTCGGCAGCCGCTTGCGCAAAGTCATCCTCAGCCAGTTGACCACTGTCACGTGCTTGCACCAACAGGGCGAGTTTTTCGGCGAATAACTCTTTACGGCTCGCACTTACTGCCGGCGCAGTGCGCAAAGGCCAAACAAAAACAACCAACAGCACCACGGTCATGACCGCGGCGGCTAGCAGAAATTGATTCATCATCATTGCTTCTTCCTTACTGCATCAATCATCGCCTGCAACTCAGTGTCATCACTATTTTCGACAATGGGTTGTTGTCGCTGCTTTTTGAACATAACGACGGCCAGCGTCAGAACTAGCAATACTGGTAAAAACCACAGCCACATCGTGCTAAAACGAAATGGTGGTTGATAATGCACAAAATCGCCGTAACGAGTTTTCATGTAATCAATCACTTGCGTCTTATCCATGCCCTGCTCAATTAACTGCAAAGTCTTATGCCGCATGTCGACAGCGACCACGGCATTGGAATCGGCAATGTTTTGATTTTGGCATTTTGGACAGCGCAGTTCAGCAGTCAACTCTCGATAAAGTTGCTCCTGCTCAGGACTTTTAAAGCTAATAATGTCAGTCAGCGCATAGCTTGGCATGGTGATCATCAGCAATGTCAGCAGTACGCTTTGCACCAATAATTTCGGTAACTTACTGTTAGGCAACAATCGACTAATCATGTTGAACTCCACTTGCAGCGGCGGTGACTAACGCCTGATATTTTGCCTGCAATTCGGGCCAGTTTTGTTCGTTGATGTCGCCAACTAAATGATGGCGGATCGTCCCTTGTGCATCGACCAAAAAAGTTTCGGGGGCACCAGTAACCCCTAAGTCGAAAATCAAACTGCGATGCTCATCGACAATATTAAATTGGTACGGATCGCCCTGCTCTGCCAATTTACGCGCAACTTCCTGCTGCAATGCGCTCATCTCGAATTTTTCGCCAAAAGCCGCTTCAGCAGGTTGTACATAATACAAACCAACAATTGTGATGCCTTGTTGGCGTAGTTTGGTTAGAAAACCAAGCTCAGCATTACAAGTCGCGCACCAAGTACCCCAAACGTTCAGGAGATAAACTTTGCCCTTGAGGTCCGCTGCTGTAACAATTCGGCTCGGCTCACGTAATTCAGGCAACGAGAATGCAGGAATAGGCTGCGCGACCAATGCCGAGCCATGGTCGCGTGGATTAGAAAATAAGCCACTAAATAAAAACACAGCCAAGCCCAAAAACAAAACCAGCGGAATGAAAAACTGCAATTTACGCATGTGCGGCCCCTTCACCTACTGATTTGCGACGATAACGTTTATCGAGCAACGCCAGCAATGCGCCGAGAGCCATCAAAATGCCGCCAAGCCAAACCCAACGAACCAAAGGTTTGACATAAATCCGCAGCGCCCATGACGGCCCATCCAATTCTTCACCCAACGCCACATAAAGGTCGCGACTTAACTTCGCATCAACCGCAGCTTCGGTCATTACCGTGCGTTGCACTGGATAAAAGCGTTTTTCCGCATGTAAATGGGTAACTTTCTCGCCATTTTCATACACTTCAAGCTCAGCTGCTTGACCACCGTAGTTTGGCCCATTCAGTGGATAAACTTCAGATAAAGTGAAGCTGTATTGATTAAATTGGACGGTCTCGCCAATCTTCATTCGCACATCTTTTTCGACACTGTAAGTTTTAGTCATGGCAACGCCGATCACTAACACCGCAAAGCCCAAATGCCCCAGGGTCATCCCCCAATGGCTTGCTGGTAGTTTCCAAAGCGCGGCGGTCCCACCACCCAATTGCCGCATGCGTAACCCGGTTTCAGCCACAGCAGAAACAGCCACCCATGCACCAAGTAACAAGCCCAATAAACCTAAGTTCGCTGCAAAATCATGTGCTAAGGCTTGATAGCCGAGCGCTAGCACCACTGCAACCATCGCAATATAACTAAAAGGCGCTAACAACGGATGTAATTGTTGTTGTTTCCATCGGACCCAAGGACCAACCCCGAGTAACAAGGCAAATGGAATGGTTAAGTAGTAAAAGAACTGATTGAAAAACGGCTCTCCGATGGAAATTGATCCTAAGCCCAATTCTTTGTGTACCAGCGGGTATAATGTGCCTAAAAACACCACTAAGGTTGCTGTTAATAAAAAGATGTTATTGGACCATAACAGTACTTCGCGCGAGAATAATTGGTACCGAGCCTGCGAGCGGACTGCGTTCATGCGAAGTGCGTACAGCAATAAACTCCCGCCGACAACCACCAACAAAAAGGCTAATAGATACAAGCCTCTGTCTGGATCTGCCGCAAATGAATGCACGGAAACTAAGACGCCAGAGCGCACCAAAAATGCGCCAAGCAAACTTAATGAGAACGCCGCAATGGCCAGCAACACCGTCCAAGATTTAAAAGTGCCCCGTTTTTCCGTCACCGCCAGTGAATGCAATAACGCAGTACCCACTAACCACGGCATAAAGGACGCGTTTTCCACCGGGTCCCAGAACCACCAGCCACCCCAACCTAATTCGTTATAAGCCCACCAACTGCCTAACATGATACCGAGGGTCAAAAACAACCAGGCCGCTAACGTCCAAGGCCGAGCCCAGCGCGCCCAGTTACTGTCAAAGCGACCGCCTAATAAAGCAGCAATGGCAAAGGCAAAACAAATTGAAAAGCCGACATAGCCCATATACAACATTGGCGGATGAATGATCATGCCAAAATCTTGCAGTAACGGATTTAAGTCCCAGCCATCGACTGGATAAAAAGGCAGGGTTCGTTCAAATGGGTTCGACATGATCAGCACAAAGGCGTTAAAGCCTACCGCCACCAACCCTAACACACCAAGGATGCGGCCTTGCAACAATAATGGTAACTGTCTTGCGCCAATAGCAACCGCGGCTATCCAGCCTGCAAGAATTAATAACCACAGCAGCATCGAACCTTCATGGGAGCCCCAAACCGCTGTCAGACGATAATACCAAGGCAGCATTGAGTTTGAGTTATTAGCAACATACAACACTGAGAAGTCGTTAACCCAAAACGCATAGCTGAGAGCGTAAAAAGAAAAAGCCGTGGCGATAAACATCAATAAGGCGATTGGCCGCGCCAGCAATATCGGTTGCTGCAGCGCTCGCACCGCGCCAACAAATGGAAAAATGGTCAATAACACTGACAACGCCAATGCCAAACATAACGCGAGATGCCCCGCTTCCACCATCATCAGTAAGTCCCCGCAGGTTTTGGCGCATTCGGATCGACATGTTTGATGCCTTTCACTGCTTCTGCAACTTCCGGTGGCATATAGTTCTCATCATGTTTTGCTAACACTTCAGTGGCATCGATGTTCGTCGCATCGCGCAAAGTGCCTTGCGCGACAATCCCCTGCCCTTCACGAAATAAATCCGGCAAGATCCCTTCATAGTGCACAGTGACAATTGGCCCGGTATCGACTAGATCAAAACTGACTTTAAGACTGGTAGGGTCACGACGCACCGAACCTTTAACCACCATACCGCCAATGCGCAAACGTTGCCCTGGCACCGGTTTAACTTTGTCTTTGCCAAGACCTTCCAGCAACTGTGAAGGTGTATAAAACAAATCAACATTTTCATTCAAGGCGTACAACATCGAACCGACGCCCCCACCAATCAATAACAATACCGCACTTACTGCGAACAAACGCTGACGACGACGCGGATTCATTAGTTAAAGCTCCTGCTCTTGAGATTGATGCTGACGAACCCGCGCTTCACGTGCGAGGCGAACTCGTAACTGTTGATGAAATTGTTGTTGTTGGCGACTACTGATAAACCAAAGCGCACCCAACACGAAAAAGGTAAGGCCAAACGATAACCAGACATAAAGCGCATAACCGCCCATCGCCCAAAAATCTGCAAAGCTGGCAAAATTAAAGCTAGGCATCTGATGGCTCCTTGACTAATTCCCGTACCCAAGCGCGATGCTGTTCATGCTGTAAAATTGCCGTGCGAAGGCGCAAACAAGTCAATCCGGCTAACAGCAAAGCAAAACCGCTAATGCAGATTAACAATGGCCATAACATGCTTGGATCAATAGATGGCTTGGCAAATTTTGTGATACTGGCACCTTGGTGTAAGGTATTCCACCATTCCACTGAGAAGTGAATAATTGGCAAATTAACCACACCGACAATGGCCAATAACGAAGCGGCTTTATCGCCCGTTTCGCGATCAGCGAAGGCATTTTGTAACGCAATCACGCCGACATATAAAAACAGTAAGATTAACTCAGATGTTAAACGAGCATCCCATTCCCACCAAGTGCCCCACATTGGCTTGCCCCAAAATGAGCCGGTAAAGAGTGCAATTAAGGTAAAACAGGCACCAATTGGAGCGATCGCACCAATGGCCCATTGGGCGACTTTGATTTGCCAAACCAAGGCAATAAAGGCGGCGATTGCCATACTGCTATATGCGCCCATTGACCAAATGGCCGCAGGGACATGCAGATGAATAATACGATAAGAATCGCCTTGCTGATAATCAGCGGGGGTAAAACCGAGCCCCCACACTACACCGATTAATAAAGTTAACCATGCCAATGGCATCAATACTTGCTGCCAAGTCCCACAAAGTGCATAAAGACGTTGTGGTTTTGCATAGGGATCAAGCCACTTAAACATATTACCCCACGTTAAGTTTCAGAGCTTTAAACACGGCAAACGGCACTAATGCCAACGCCAAACATAACATTGCCGCGATGATTGCTAATTGCGCGCCATAAGGCAAGCCAAATGCGGCTTGTTCCACCGCTGCGCTGGCAAAAATTAATAACGGAATATAAAAAGGTAGGATCACTAA
>JACCDZ010946259.1_pt1 | contig 12252 bp, 15 predicted proteins | sample 7449551 | NCBI WGS metagenome assembly JACCDZ01 (sample SAMN15323452, study PRJNA562643) | freshwater metagenome | isolation source: river surface water | place: USA:Blue River Watershed | collected 2017-08-18
CATCTTGAACCACTGTGATTTTTTCTCCAATACCTAAAATTGCATCTGGAAAATGTTGTTTTAGAATTTGAGAACTTGATAAATGATCTGCATGAGCATGAGTCTCTAGAATGGCCTTCACATTAAGCTTCTCTTGTTTAATGTATTGAATAACTTTAGTAATGCTTGTATCTGTTACTTGTCCTGAGGGTGGGTCAAAATCAAGAACGGGATCAATAATGACTGTATCTTGAGTTTTCTCGTCAGTTACAAGATATGTAAGTGTAAAAGTATCTGGGTCAAAAAAATGATGGATTTTCATATTGTTATCCTCCTGTTATTCTTTAATTATTTGTAGATTACATTAAATTAATTAAACATTCAATTGATTAATTGAATGTTTAATGTCATACTTTTCAAAGAAAGGATAAAATGGATAAAAAAATCGAAAAACTCAAAGAACGTCAGGATGAACTTTTTGCAACAATTGCTGAAATGCTTAGTAGTATTTCTTCTCCTGTAAGAATTAAACTCATTCACTTTCTTTCACAAGGCCCTCTAAGCGTCGATGTTTTAGCAACAAAAATAGACCAAAGCATGGCCAATACATCCATGCATTTAAGAAAAATGTTAGCTGCAAAGATTGTGACAAGCACGACTCAAGGAAAGAATCGAATCTACACTCTTCATCCGGCCATGCTCATTTTCTGGGAATCATGTCAGGATTTTGTTCAACAAGTAAATCCTGCCTTTATTCTTGAAATTGAAGATATTTATGAAGATATCAATTGGAAAGAAAATTTAAAGACAACTATCAAGATGCTTAAAAATAATGAACTGGTTCTACTGGATGCTAGACCTAAAGATGAAGCTTCGGAAGCTTTCCAAGAGAGCAATATTCTCAATATTCCAAGCTCTGATTTGGAAAAGAATTTTTCAAAAATCCCTAAGAGAAAGCCAGTGCTCGTCTTTTGTAGAGGACGTCTTTGCGCTCTTTCCGCTTTTGCTGTTAATGAATTAAGAAAAAAAGGGATTAAGGCCTATCGTTTAAATGAATCATGGTACTCACTAAAGAGTATGCTATAAAAATGAAGAGGGAGTTATGTTACTTGCTTTAATTGGAGGAGGAGTTATCGGCGTAGCGGTTAGTTTGATGCTTGTTTTCAACGGCCGTGTGACTGGTATTAGTGGAATCATATCAGGAATTTTAAAACCTCAAAAAAATGACTTATCATGGAGGCTTTTCTTTTTCGCCGGTCTTCTAGGCGGAGGATTTTTTTTAAAATTTTTCCATCCTGAATCATTCGAGTCCATTTCTCATAACATGACTTTTTTTGACTATGCCTTCGCAGGCCTTCTGGTTGGCTTTGGAACCCTTCTAGGAAATGGCTGCACTTCAGGACACGGTGTCTGTGGTATCTCACGCCTTTCTCCTCGATCTATTTTGGCCACAGTAACATTTATTATTTTTGGAATATTAGGTGTATTGATTTTCAAAGCACTAAAGGGAGAAATATGAGAGGACTTATTTCGTTCATCGTGGGTTTTTTAATTGCATTAGGTTTAGGATACAGTGGAATGACTCAAACCCATATAGTCAAAGGCTTCCTTGATGTCTTTGGCAATTGGAACATAAATCTCATTGGAGTTATGGCCGGTGCTATTTTTGTTCACTCTCTTGCTTACTACCTTATTAAAAAAAGAGAATCTCCTCTATTAGATACTAAATTCTACCTGCCTACTAAAAAAGACATCGACAAAAGGCTTATTGCTGGTGCCGCTATTTTTGGTTTAGGTTGGGGCTGGGCCGGCATTTGTCCAGGTCCAGGTATTGTCTCTTTAGTGAGTGGACAATTAGAGATTTTTATTTTTGTGGGTTTCATGCTCTTAGGCATGGGAATTTTTAAAATGATTGAAAAGAGGATCTCATGAATATAATTTTTATTTTACTATTTTCCCAACTTTCTTTTGCAAACGATTTTTCCTCAGAAGCTCCTAAAGCTGCCGCGAAACTAAAGCAAGACCTCATGGGAAGCTTACAGAGAGAAATAGCAAAAAATGGCCCTATTGGTGCTTTAGATTTCTGTCATCTGCATGCTCAAGACATTACAAAAAAGACAGCTAAAGATTTAAACAACGATTTCCAAGTAGGAAGAACCTCTCATAAAGTTCGCAATTCAATTAATGCTCCTGAGGCATGGATAAGACCTTATTTAGATAAGTTTAAAGATAAAAAAATGAGTGATGAAAACCTTAAGGCATTCACTCACAAAACAAAAAATGGCCAAATATTTTACGTCGAACCTCTTTGGACAGCACCAATGTGCTTGCAGTGCCACGGTGAAAGTATTGCAAAAGATGTAAGCGATGAAATTTCAAAAAGATATCCCAATGATCAGGCCCGTGGCTTTAAAGCAAATGAATTCAGAGGATTTATTTGGGTTAAATCATATCTAAAAAAATAAAAGTTAACCAGCTAGCTAAAATTCTTCGAACTAGCTGGATTTACTATTCCTATTAAACTCGCCCTTTCAACATCCATTTCCAATACATAATTGGAAGAAGATAAGCTTTCACTATCCACATACTCCAACGCTCTTTGGCCTGGTCAAAAGGAAATGTTTCAGTTGGATTTCCCTCATAATCAAACTCGGCCATAATGACCTTTCCATATCCTGTGACAAGAGGACATGACGAATAGCCATCATACTTGGCCATCAAAGGTACTCCTTTCAAATAAGAAATGACATTCTCAACTAAAACAGGTGCTTCTTTTCTAATAGCGGCCCCTGTTCGAGATGTTGGCAAACTAGAACAATCTCCCAATGAGAATACATTTGAAAATTTAGTATGTTGAAGTGTAAATTTATCAACGTCGACCCATCCTTGTGCATCGGCCAGAGGACTTTTTTTAATAAAATCAGGCGAACTCATTGGAGGAACAATATGTAACATTGAATAAGAGATTTCTACCAATGTTTTATCTGACTTTTCAAATACGGCCACATTTTCTTTAGGTCTTACTTCCACAAGGTTATGTTCAAATCGAGCATCTATATTCTTCTTCGCTACTATTTTTTCCAGAGCAAGACGATATTTCTCCACACCAAAAATTCGTGCCCCCTGATTAGCAAAAATAAGGTTAACGTTCTTACGTTTTCCAGAACGTCTAAAGTAATCATCAGCTAAATATGCTGCTTTCTGAGGAGCTCCCGCACATTTTATAGGAAGAGGAGGTTGAGTAAAAATAGCATTCCCTGACTGCACTAAATTCATTGCCTGCCAAGTTTTCGCACTTCCTTTTTCAATGTAATTAGAGCAAACATTGTCATATCCTAAAGCTTCTTTTGCTCCTTTTATCTTATTCCAATCCTGTTGAATTCCAGCAGCGACAATCAAAAGATCGTACTGAACTTTTTCTCCATCTTCTAAAACAACTGTATTTAATTCAGGAAGAAAAGATGCTACTGCTTTTTTTATCCACGCGACATGAGGAGGAATTACCTCTTCCATTTTTTTCTCTGACTTTTCATAAGGAAAAACACCAGCACCAATCAAAGTCCACATCGGCTGATAAAAGTGCTTTGAAGCTGGGTCAATGATCTGAATTTTACAAGTAGCTCCCAAAAGGGTCTGTAGTCTTGCGGCCACAGTAATCCCGGCGGTCCCGCCGCCAACGATAACAATTTCTTTTCTCATTATTATTCCTTTTTAGTTTTTTTATGAATTGGATCATGATACAATCAATTAGTCAATTGAATGTTTTACTACGTAGGATAAGTCTATGCTTGTTATAATCGGTATTATTATTGGGACAGTGATGGGCCTAACTGGCGCGGGCGGTGCTCTTGTGGCCATCCCTCTTTTTATGCAACTCCAAGGAATGAGTCTAAAGGAAGCTTCTGTCTATTCCTTAATTGCAGTTGTTATCGCCTCTTTATCAAATTTTTATCATCAACGAAAAGAAGCAAATATTCGCTTGGCCATTTTATTTGTTCTCTTCTCGGCCCTAGGCAGTTTTTTTTCAACTCCTTTTAAACATCAAATTCCAGATATAGGAATTGCCATTACTTTAACAGTCGTTGCCTTATACTCTCTCTATAGCGTCTGGATTCCTTCTAAAAAAATGCCCTCTGAAAACGATCAAAGTCTCCACTTACTAAAAACAATCCCCCTTGGGCTTCTTTTAGGAGTTCTTACTACTTTTACAGGACTTGGCGGTGGAGTTCTAATGCTCCCTTTACTTATTGGTATTTATCATCTTCCTCAAACTAAAGCCGTCGCCACGAGTTTAGTTGTCGTCGGATTTTCTTCTTTGATCTCATTTCTTATTCAAAGTTCTAAAGGAACTGAAATATCATTAGGATTAGATTTTTTAGGATTAATTGCAGGAACGTTGCTAACTTCTTATTTGTTGAAAATAATTATTCTTAAAATTCCTTCTTCTTTTACTAGTGCTCTTCGAAAAATTATTTTTACAATTGTTGTCATTCTTGCCATTATCAAGATCTTTTAAAACAACTCCTTCTTAAGGAGTCGTTTTAAATCCTGCTTTGACTAGAGAATCAAATCCTCCTATATTAGTCACATTTTTTTTACTTCCCTCGATTAATTCAATAAACTGCGATGCTCTCTTTCCTGAACGACAATAAATAAAGACAGGCCTCCCTTGAGATTTCATTGTTATTTCTTGTGAAACTTCCTTCGGGTTACTTTTCATTTTTGATAAGGGTATCCAAAGCGCATCTTTTACCATCCCTAATTTAATTTCATTCTCTTCTCGTACATCAATAACTAATCCTTGCTTCTCAACAATATGATCATAAGAAACAACCTTCACTTTTGAAGTTGAACTACATGCCAAGAATAAAAACAAGATGAAACAAAATAAAATATTTTTCATAATAAACTCCTTATAAAAAGAACAATACAAACACGTTATTATTAGATAAAATAATAGCATCATTTGCACAAGGAAAAAAACAATGAAAGAATTTTGGAATGAGCGCTACAACACGAAAGAAAATATTTATGGAGACATACCAAATGATTTTCTAGTATTTGCCTCTTCTCAAATTCCTCCTCAAGCTAAAATTCTTTGTCTTGCTGAAGGAGAAGGAAGAAATGCACTTTATCTTGCGAAGCAAGGACATGATGTAAGTGCGGTTGATTTTTCAGAAGTAGGTATTAATAAATTAAAAGCACAGGCCAAATTGCAAAAGATAAACATTCATGCCAAAGTTGCCGATCTGAATGAATATGATATTGGCCAAAATAAATGGGATGTCATTGTTGCCATCTTTTCTCACTTGCCTCCTTTACTAAGAGAAAAAGTTCATCACAATGCGGCCTTAGGATTAAAAAATAATGGCCTTTTTATAATGGAAGCCTACCATCCATTGCAGCTAAATTTTAAAACAGGTGGTCCACAAAAAATAGAGATGCTCTATTCTGCAGACATTCTAAAAGCTGATTTTAAAAATTTAAAAATAATTTTGGCCAAGGAACTAGAGAGAGAAATTAATGAAGGACAAGGACACGCAGGGCCTAGTTATGTTGTGCAGTTTATCGCTAAAAAGATAGAAGAGAATAACAAATTATCAATTTAGAAATCTAGCTTCATCGAAAAAAATGGCCAGATTGGAAATCGGTATTTTTATTTCTCGGGCCGTTGGTCGAGCAAGTCTTTGACTATCTCAACTATTTATATATAATTCTCTTATGTTTAAATTCATCTCAATTTTCTTATTAATCTCATCCCTCATTTCCAGTCCTCTCCTTGGGGCTCGAGAAAATTACATAAATAACTCTTCTTTTAATAAAAGCTGTTCTTATTTTCTAAGCAAAATCGCCCCTGAAGATTTTCAAATCAATACCCCTGACAAAGAACGAACTCCTGCATTTTTCACTAAAGATGTTATAGAAGTTTTTATCGAAGATGATATTGAAAATATCTGGAAAAAATATATAAATTTAGACTTTGAAAAAATTTTAAAAACATCGCTATCTGATGTTTGCAAAGTCTATTATCCTTCAACTCAACCGCATCAAAAACTAACTTTAGGAATGAGGGCCTTCATTAATATGAATTTGAAATCGCCTGTCCCTTTTCTTCCCTCTCAAAAATCAATGACAGCTTTAGAGGTTACAAAAATATTGGAAAAAGAAAAGATCATTGAAATTTCATATTTAGAAGGAACTCCCTCAAAAGGATGGCAAACAATTGAATTAGTCGCTCAAGGAAAAAACAAAACTAAGCTAATTCACACTGCCTATTACAAAGGAAATAATGAGCTTATCCACCGATTTTATTCTCCCGTCCATCGTGCGATTTGGAATGAAATTCATAACAAAGCAAAAAATTAAAAAGACACTAACTATTTTTACATCTCTAGTCCAAAGGAAATATTAATGAAAGAAAAAAGTTTACGAGAATATCGCCCACTATCTTTAAGAATCTGGCATTGGTTAAATGCCCTAGTCATAATGTCGCTTCTCTTAACCGTTTTGTTACGAAAAACATTACTTAGCTGGAGAACCAACTCATCTATTATAATGAGTAAATTAGAATCTGCAGGGCATTCAATTTCCTCAGATCTAGCGGCCGATATCGCTAAAACAATTAGAAATCCATTATGGGACTGGCATATTCTCTTAGGCTATGCTCTAGGAGCATTACTCCTTTCTAGACTATTAATTGCTATTTTCGTTGAAAAAAGATGTCTTTTTTTATCAGTCTTTAAATCTATTTCAAATAAAACAATTCTTCAAAAAACAACACGCCACTATTATTTAATAAAAGCACTTTATGCTATTTTTCATTTAATGACTTTCGTTGTTTTTATAACTGGTCTTGTTTTAATTTTTAAAAAGGATCTGGCCCTAGAGCGAGCTGTAATAGAAATTTTTAAAGAAGTTCATGAAATTTCAATGTGGTTTTTCATTGCCTTCATAGTGGCCCACCTTATTGGAATTATTATTTCTGAAAATGGAAAAGATGCTGGAATCGTTTCTGATATGATTTCAGGAGGAAAAAAAGAGTAAAATCAATTTGCAAAGAAGAGTGCTTTTTTAAAACTGACACTGATAAGAATCGTCATAAACAAATAAAGCACTCGCTTCGCTTTTTGCTTGATACAACTTAACAAGATCCTGATCTTTGGATTTTAAAAGGTAATAATCTCCTACTTCCTTCATATCCACATCATTCCAAACATCCAACTCATTCCCTAGACGGTCTTTATAAATAAGAGTCAATGGTTCGGCCTTAAACTCTAGCGTGTTGCCCGTGTTGTAACTACGACATCTGAAATTAAATTCCTCTCCAAAAGCATTTAGAGAAAGAAGTGTGAATACAAAAGTAAGAGTTATTTTTTTCATTTTCTATACACCTGACTTTTTGCCACAATTCCACTCAAGAATGGCAGCAATACTATTTCATTAGTGCTTACAGATGCAAGCTCTGTACCCTTTGAGCTAAGCATTTTTGTAACTGTCAGTATTTTATTTTTTCCTTCCGGAGTGATGATTAAAATCTCTTCTCCTAGGCTTAAAGGTTTAAGTGAAGATTTCACAATTAATGTTAACTGCTCATCTCTTTCCACATCAACGATTTCACCGACGTAATTTTCATCTTGGCGCTGAATTCTTCTATTTTTTAATTTTGTAAAAAGAACGTCTGTTTTATTGATGTTATAAAAACCTTTAATCGCTGGACGAGGATGAGTTTTTTTAATCGTCATCTCTGTATGGCTCATTTTACCTGAGAATACACGAGCAAAATCTTCTGCAAATTTAAAAGTCTCATCAAATCTTAAATCAACTCTTGCCGCCCCAATATTTAACTCTCTTAACTCATCTAAATGCTCCATTAAATACAGATCTTTTACGTTAAACATAAAAGTTCCATGAGCATTTTCAATTAACGGGAAACCTGCGTGAGGACTTTCTTCTGATGTTCCAAAAGCTTCAATATTTTTTTGCTTTGCCTTTAGCTCTAGCGTTTCTTTATTAAGAGCTGAAAGCAAATTTCTTGGCGTATAAAATAAAAGAATGCGTCCAAAAACTAAAATCTCGATCGGAACATTTAAGTCCTTAGCGTATTTTTGTAAATGATCTCGAGAAAGCTCATTAGAAAGAATGAGACGATCTAATTGATTGCCTAAATAATTCTTCCAGCGCTCAAGTCCTGTGAAGTTATGATTTCCGTTTTCCAGAATCAATTGAATCTTTAACCATGGGAAATTTTCTTTCACATAGTGAAGGGCCCCTGGATCTTGAACTCTAATCGCAGCAAACTCATGCAGAGGAAGTTTTTTTACTTCATCCGTGCAAACACTAAATAAACTCTCCTGCTTTAAAACATCCCATTCTAAAAGCAGTTTTAGTTGATAGGCTTGATTAAGAGAAATCAGCTCCATCAACTCATCAAAGCTTCCTTCGCTATAGCGATTAAGCGTGCGAGTTGAAACGATCACTTCTACTAAGTTTTTATCGAGAGTTCCTTCTAAAACTAGACGGTGAATTTCGTTAAGTTCATTTTTATTATTTACATAAGTAATAAATTTCATGCACTCACCTCTGATACTCTTTTTCTTACCAGATTAAAGCGCGAAGCTCCGGCCACATAAGGGATTCTCACCACGGTGCCAGGTTTTGACTTTATGACTTCTTTTCCTGAGATCGTTTCAATCTTATCGATCTTGTGATTAACCACACTTCCCTTAAATGGCATGATCTCTAATTCCTCACTAGGCGAGAAATGTGATCTTACTTCTAATAAAAGATGTGAGTTTTCCACTGTCTCTAAAACCACACCGGCAACAACGTATTCGTTATCATCGTGCTCTCTTTGATTGTAAATTGAATCTTCTTCGGCGTGATCAATTAATGATCCATCCGTATAATCGCGGTGGCTAACTTTTCTTAGCTCTTCTTCCCAACGAATTAAGTCTTCACTTAAAAAGTCTCCGTGTGCTCTGTAGTAGTTAAGAGCTTCCGAATAAACTTTCGAAATTGTTCCCGCATAGTAGTGAGATTTATTTCTTCCCTCTACTTTTAGTGAATCAATTCCTGCTTTAATAAAATCTGTAATCGCACGCACGCCTGCAAGATCTTTTGAAGACATGAAATAAGCATTGCGAGCTTCTTTAGAATATTTTGGATCTTTGAAATCAATCGAGTATTCAAAACGACAAGAGTGCGCACAGCCTCCGCGATTTGAATCTCTTCCTTGGGTATAATTTGAAATGACACAATTCCCACTAAAGGCCATACACATTGACCCGTGAATAAACATTTCGATTTCTAAACCAGTTTCCTCTTTAATTTTTTTAGCTTCGCTAATTGAAACTTCGCGGCCAAGAACAATTCTCGTCACGCCCATTTCTTTCCAAAGCTTGGCACTCTCCACGTTTAAGCAACTGCTTTGAGTAGAGAGGTGAACCACTAGGTTAGAATGTTTTTGAATTTCAGTGATCACCCCAAGATCTGAGACGATAACAGCATCAACTTTTAATTCTTCTAAGAGAGCTAAAAACTCAGGTAATTCAGTTAAATCTTTATCATGTAAAAAGCTATTTAAAACTACGTAAACGAGCGCACCTCGTGAGTGAGCGAACTCCACCCCTTCAGCTAACTCTTCGGCCGTAAAATTATCAGAGGCCTGTCTTAGACCAAATTTTTGTCCGCCTAAGTAAACGGCATTGGCCCCATAAAGCACCGACACCTTCAGCTTCTCTAAGCTGCCGGCCGGAGACAATAGCTCAGGAGTCCAGTATTTTGCGTTTTCAGTAGTCATAGTTTTCCTTATTCATTTGAGCCTTTTAGATACCAAAAAAATCAAATACAATCAAAGTATGATAAAAAAGATTCTCATTATTTTTACGGGCTTAGTCCTAGTAATCACAGGACTTGTGTATAAATCCGTCTCTGACTCTAAGACGTTGATTATTCCTTTTCCCTATAGTTTTCAAGAGAAATATGCAGAAAAGTTCCAAGAAGCTGAAAGTGCTCAGATAAAAAAGGCCGAAGAAGCTCAAATTCTCATTTTAGGAGATGAATTAGGACTTTCCCTTAATCCTTACCTAGGTCGCATTTTAGCGTCCAATTCAAATTACCTAAGGGCCGATGGAGCGATTTTTAACTGGTCGAGCGCTAAAGAGCCTTTATTTAGAACAGTGTTTAAATTGAAACAGCTCTCAAAACTCCCTCCGATTGTCATTTATCTTGGGGCCAACAGCGAATTAAGAGAGCAAAAATTTGATATTCGCGATCTAGATAATATTAATCACAACTTCAATGTCTACGACGATGAAAAGCTGATTTCTCTGATTATCACTTTCCCTTTTCTCTCAAAACTCATTTATAAGAAAATGAATTACTTCGAATTGGAAGCTCCTAAGAACTACAACAATTTACAATCTTCACAGTTTCGCCAAAAAGAAAAAGAGCTTAACTTTCGTCTTTTTAACTATGAAGTGCAAGAGTTTATTGATCTAGTAAAAAGACACAAGAGCCAGTTAATTCTCTCTTCTACTCCTATTAATTTGCAAACGCCACCGCACTCAAGTTGTCAGCATACTCAAAATGAAAAAGTCATTGAAATGCAGCAATCGATTGAAGCTCTCTTAAAAGAAGGAGCTTCTAAAGATGCACTTAAAGAGATTACGACTTTGGCAAAAATTAATTTTGCCAACGCTCAAACCTTTTATCTTTTAGGCCAAGCACAAATGATGAATGGAGATTTAAAAGAAGCTTATTACTCTCTTCAAAAAGCGAGTATCTTTGATTGTGATAACTGGAGAGGAAATGCTGTCTATAATGCTATTCTCTTCAAAAAAGCTCAGGACAATGGAGTCAGCTTTATTGACTTTGATAAAATCACCAGCGAGCAACTTACTAAAGAGGGAATTTTCATTGATGAGACTTATCCTCATAACACTCTCTACATTCATTTTATTAATGAAATTAATACGTCATTAAAACGAATATTTAGAACTATTTAACTTATTGTTGTATTGGGTCAAAATGAACCTGCCTAAATTAGTTTGGCATTCCTTTTCGACACTCTAAAAAATAGGATTAACTCTTTAAAACCTAGTCCTTTTTCAATTTCCTGTTAGGAAATTGTCATTTTAGTAAAAAAAGTGGTGTCACTTATGTTGCAAAATCTAGAAATGTATTAAGATTGTTTTGGCATTAAACTGGCAACATACAAAGTTAAGACAAGTGGAAGTAGGATGTTTCCACTTATCACATTTACAAGGAGGTTCTTCTATGAAATCGAAACTTTATCCAAGGCGTTTTCTTGAGACTTTAACTCTTTGTTTGACGATAGCTTTCATTGCTTCAGGATGTTCTTCAGTGGAAGGTAAGAGATCTGTTGCGGGATCAGAGGATCAAACACTACTGGACAAACAAAGCGATGCCGTCAAATTCAAAGATCTTAGATTCATAGAGCGATAAAAGCGCAAATAAAAAAGGCCACATTGCGTGGCCTTTTTTTTACTTTGAAATTTATTGGAAAAAATTAGATTAAGCCTAATTCTTTTACAGCATTTCTTTCATCGCGAAGCTCGTTAAGAGTCTTGTTGAATTTTTCTGTTGCGAAGTCATTGTGCTTTACACCTTCAACAACCACTAGCTTTCCGTTTACAGTTTTGCATGGGAAAGAGAAGATTAATCCAGCGTCTACACCGTATTGACCATTTGAAGCTAAACACATTGAGTAAGTGTTATCGCCTTTCGTGTCGTGAGTAAGGTTGTAGATACCATCAACAACAGCGTTTGCTGCAGAAGCTGCTGAAGAAAGTCCACGAGCTTTAATGATCGCTGCTCCACGCTTTTGAACTGTTTCAATGAAAGTCGTTTGAAGCCATTCTTTATCAGAGATAACGTCATTAGCAGACTTTCCATTGATTTTAGCATTGAAGAAATCTGGATATTGAGTCGCTGAGTGGTTACCCCAGATTGTCATATTTGTTACCGCAGAAACGTCTACACCAGCTTTTTGAGCTAATTGAGTTTTTGCTCTGTTTTCATCAAGAGTTGTCATTGCATAGAATCTATCAGCTGAAACTTTTCCTTTAGCTGCGTTCATAGCAATTAGAGCGTTTGTATTACATGGGTTACCAACAACGAAAACTCTTACGTCAGCTGCTGCATTATCTGCAATTGCTTTACCTTGAGCTGTGAAGATACCACCGTTGATTTTTAGAAGATCTGCTCTTTCCATTCCGTCTTTTCTTGGAACTGATCCAACTAGGATGGCCC
>JACCDZ010191696.1_pt1 | contig 12251 bp, 12 predicted proteins | sample 7449551 | NCBI WGS metagenome assembly JACCDZ01 (sample SAMN15323452, study PRJNA562643) | freshwater metagenome | isolation source: river surface water | place: USA:Blue River Watershed | collected 2017-08-18
AGCTGCTTTACGGGATTAGCTTACATTGATGTCAAACAACTTTCAAACGATAACATTGTGCTAGGTATCGATGGCGATAAATGGATAAACAAGAACCGACAAAAAACCGATACGAGTTCTAGAATTCCGATATTACCGACGGCCCAATTCATTATTGATAAATACGCCAATCATCCAGTTTGTGTAAATGAAGATAAATTACTTCCGATATTTTCTAATCAAAAAATGAATGCGTATCTAAAAGAAATTGCAACGGTTTGCGGAATCAATAAAGAACTAACATTCCATATTGCCCGACACACTTTTGCAACTACCGTGACATTGAGTAACGGAGTTCCTATTGAAACAGTAAGTAAAATGTTAGGACATACCAATCTAAAAACAACGCAGCATTACGCTAAGATTTTAGACAAGAAAATTAGTGAGGATATGAAAATACTTAAAGATAAATTTTCAATCAATGTAAATCGACGTAGTTGCCAAAACTCTATTTAACAATATTTTATACAAACAACAATTCATTTTTTATACATTTGTGATGTTTTAAAATTAAAAATGAAAAAATATCACATAATATTAATAGTTTTACTAGGCATGTTTTTAATGCCTAGTACAGCTATGGCTTGTGGTAACTCTAATTCAAAACATTCTTGTGAAAAAGAAGTTTCATCTAAAAAAACTGAAAAGAAATGTTGTTGTAGTAATGACAGTTCTGAAAGCAAAGATGAAAATGGATGTAAAGGTGATTGTGGTCATGCAAATTGTGGTTGTTCTATGACTTGTCCTTCTTCTTCAATCATTTTTATACCAGAAATTACTTTTAAATTTAACTTTATTCAATATTCTTCAATAGAGAAAGTTAAGTTTTCATACACGGCACCATCAATCTCAGATGGTTTTCATTCTATTTGGCTAATACCTAAAATAGGCTAAATTCTTTTTTTGACAGCCATTAGTGTGTCAAATTTATAGCATTTTGCTATCAGATTAATCATCAGTTTACTTTCCGTTTTTATTTTTAATTATTTCAAGCAGATAGACTTGTAAACTGTTATTCATTATTTTTTTATCAACTTATCAAAGGAATTCACTTTGATTACTAATACATTATTAAAATGAAAAATTCATTTAAAAATATAATGCTAGCAACTTTTATATTGCTTAGTATTGCTGTCAATGCACAAATTAAAAATGCAAAAACAGAAACAGTTAAGATTTATGGAAACTGTGGAATGTGCGAAACCAAAATCGAAAATGCAGGAAATATCAAAAAAGTAGCTAAAGTAGATTGGGATCAAGATTCGAAGATGGCCACTTTAACTTATGATACTACTAAAACTAATCCAGACGAAATACTAAAAAGAATAGCATTAGCAGGATATGATAGTGATAAGTTTCTTGCACCAGATGATGTCTATGACAATCTTCATGGATGTTGTCAATATGACAGAGTTGCTAAAGTTCCAGTTAAAGAAGAAATCAAAGTGGAAGAAACTACTGAAATCCATAATAATCATGTAAACCACAATGAAACTTCAAAGATGGTACTTCAAGAAGTTAACCAACTTAAAGTTGTTTTTGATAACTATTTTGTGGTAAAAGATGCTATGATTTCTTCTGATGGTAACACAACTTCAATTGCTTCAAAGGAATTACTAACTGCAATAAACAATGTTAAAATGGACAAATTGGATATGGATGTTCATATGGTTTGGATGAAAGTTGTAAATCAAATTAAAAAAGATACTGAACTGATTTCAAAATCAAAAGATATTAATAAACAACGAAATCACTTTACAACATTATCAAAAGACATTTATTCATTATTAAAAGTTGCAAAGTATGAGGTTCCAGTTTATTTCCAACATTGCCCTATGTACAATGATGGTAAAGGTGCAAATTGGTTAAGTAAAGAAAATGCAGTAAAAAATCCTTACTACGGCTCAATGATGTTAACTTGTGGAAAAACGGTAGAAACTATTAAATAATCTAAAATGAGAAGAATAATTTTTGCATTTTTTTTAATTACTAATATAGCCACTGCACAGATTGATGTTGGAGATACAATACCATCAATAGCATTAAAAAGTACTAGTAATACAGAGGTAAATATTACATCTTTTAAAGGGAAATATGTATTAATTGATTTTTGGGCATCATGGTGTGGTCCTTGCAGATTAGGCAATAAAAAGTTAGTAAAACTACATAATGAAGTTAGTTCAGATAAAATAGAAATAATAGGAATATCAATCGATACAGATACTAATAAATGGCTAAAAGCTGTTGAAAAAGATAAAATTAAATTTACCCAATTGATAGACTCAAAAGGTTTTGATGCTGAAACAGCAATACAATTTGGTGTAGAGGAATTACCATCGAAATTTTTATTCAATGAAGAAGGTGTTCTAATTGCAAAAAATCCAACAGAAGAAGAAATAATTAAATTAATAGAAAAGTAAAATGAAAAAAATAAATAAAGTATATCTAGTAATTGCATCAATCGTTTTGATGTTTTCAATAAAAAGTAATGCACAAATTGTTAAAGCAGAAATTAGAGCAACGGGTTTAACTTGCTCAATGTGTTCAAATGCGATTAACAAACAACTTAAAGCATTACCAGAAGTTACCAATGTTGAAACTGATTTAAATACCAATACGTTTACTGTAACTCTTAAAGAAGGAAATGAATTAAGTCCAAAAACATTTAAAGAAAAAGTAGAAAAAGCAGGTTTTTTTATTGGATCATTAGTGATAACTGCAAAAGCTGAAACCATTAGTAAAAGTCCTTACATTTTAGTAAATGACAAAAAAGGTGTTACTGAAGTTGTTCAATTTCAAGTAGTAGATAAAGGTTATGTTACAGAAAAAGAGTTTAAAAAATTATCAAAATCATACAAGGAAATTGCGACTTATGTTGCAAATAGTGAAGATGATTTTCATATTAAAATTTTAAACTAATGAGAAAGTTTTTTATTCTAATTATTCTATTAACTATTCAAACGAGTGTAAGTCAAGAGTTGTTTCTAATAACAGATCCTGCTAGTAATGTTCCAGCAAACTCATTAGGTGTTAACCTTCTTCAATCACGTTTTAAAGAAGAATTTAAATCAGGATATAGTTATCATCTGATGCCCGAAGTTACATATGGGATTAATAAAAATTTGATGGTTCGTGCATCTGCTTTTGTGAGTAACAGAAGTAATGATTTAGTAACAGAGGGAGGAAGCTTTTATGCCAAATATCGTTTTTATTCTACAGATGATTTAAATAGTCATTTCCGCTTGGCAGCTTTTGGAAGATATAGTTTCAATAATGCCGACATACATCAGGAACAAATTGAAATCATGGGACATAATACCGGTTTTGAATCTGGAATTGTGGCTACTAAACTGATTAAAAAATTAGCAATTAGTTCATCAATTAGTTTTGAGAAAGCTTATGACAACAAACCAGATTATCCATTTCCAAACGAATTAGGAGATAATGCCACTAATTACACTCTTTCTTTTGGAAAATTAATGTACCCTAAAAAGTACACCAGTTTCAAACAAACCAATATCAATTTAATGGTTGAATTTGCAGGTCAAACCATTAACGAAAACGGTAAATCATATTTGGATGTTGTGCCTGTAATTCAATTTATATTTAATAGTCAGGCGAGAGTAGATGTTGCTTACAGACATGAGTTAATGAGCTCAATGGTACGTTCGGCGCCAAATGGAGTGTATTTCAATTTGTATTATACTTTCTTCAATTTAAAAAAGCAAAGTAATTAATTTTAAAAATCAATTATCATGAAAACACTATTTATTACAGCGTTGTTAGCAATTACAATAACTTCTTGCAATCATAAAGCAAAAGAAACCGATGGCATAGAAACAAAATCAACTTCGAACGAATTGTATGCTTGTTCTATGCATCCAGAAATTACAGGAAAAAAGGGTGAAGAATGTTCAAAATGTGGAATGGAATTAACGGAGCCTGTACAACAAAAAGAAGCAACACATAACCACAATGATGGTTCACACGAACATAAAGATACAACAACAGTTGAAGCTCAAAATGTTCAGGAAAAGACAGAAGTTTCTCAAGAATCAACAAAACAATTTTCAACATCTGAAATTATTGCTAACTATTTAAAACTTAAAAATGCTTTGACAAAAGATGATAGTAAAGTAGCTGCTATAACTGCAAAAAGTTTATTAAAAACATTTAATAGTACTGATACTTCTTCTCTTAATTCAAAATTAAAAAATGAACTTTTAAGTATATTAGAAAAAGGTAGCGTTCATGCAAAGCATATCGGAGATAATTCTGGCAAAATTCATAATCAAAGAGAACATTTTATTATGCTAAGTAATAGCATTAATGATTTAATCATAACCTTTGGTTCAAAGCAAAAACTATATCAAGATTTCTGTCCCATGGCAAATGATGGTAAAGGAGCTATTTGGATAAGTGAGGTTAAGGAAATTAAAAACCCTTATTATGGTGCTGAAATGTTGAGTTGTGGTAGTTTGAAAAAGACATTCTAACATAAAAAGGCAATGAAACTCTATATTAAAAATATGGTTTGCGATCGTTGTAAAATGGTTGTTAAAAATGAAATCGAAAATTTAGGATATTCACTAGTAAAAGTTGAATTAGGAGAAATTGAACTGAATCAAGAGATTACAGATATTCAAAAAAAGGATATTAAATTAAATCTTGAGAAGTTTGGTTTTGAAGTAATTGATGATAAAAGAAGTCGAATAATTGAACTTATCAAAAATAAATTAATTGATTTAGTTCAAAATAAAAATGCAGATTTAGATAAAAATCTATCGTTATTTCTCTCAGAAAACCTAAATCAGGATTACAGTAAACTAAGTAATTTATTTTCAGAGATTGAAGGTATTAGTATAGAAAAGTATTTTATAAATCTAAAAATTGAAAAAGTTAAAGAGCTTATTATTTATGATGAATTAAGTTTTAGTGAAATTGCTGATTTACTTAATTACAGTAGTGTAGCACATTTAAGTAACCAATTTAAAAAAATAACTGGTTTTACACCAACGCATTTCAAACAAATAAAAGAAGCTAAACGAACGCAAATCGATAAATTATAAATAGTGTAAATCATTTCCATAATTATACAAGTCAACTTAAGTCAATCATCAGAACTTTGTACCAATAAAACTCATAAAGATGAAAACTGAAACAAGAAAACAGATTTACATTCCTCTTGAAAATGTTGAGAGTGAGCACTGTGCTTTAATAGTTGATAAAGGTATACAGTCTGTAAAAAACATTACAAGTCATACTGTAGAGTTTAATAACAATCGAGCAGTTATTGAAACAGATAAACCTGAAGAAGTTATTCCGAATGTTGTAAAAACTATTCGTGATTTAGGATATGAAGTAACAACAATAAAAAAGACAATTCCGGTGCTTCAAATGACTTGTGCTTCATGTGCGATTAGTACAGAAAGCATCGTAAAATTTTTACCTGGTATTGTTTCATCACAAGTTAATTATGCAACAGCCACTTTAACAGTTGAATATATTCCGAGTTTAGTTACAGTAAATCAAATGCGTCAAGCAGTTCAAAGCATTGGTTATGATTTATTTATTGAGGAAGGAAATGAAAATTCTGAAACTTTAGAAGAACTTCACCAAAAAAAATATAATTTACTAAAAAAGAAAACAATTGGAGCTGTTTTTTTGACATTACCACTAGTATTTATAGCCATGTTTTTTATGGATATTCCTTACGCTAATTACATTATGTGGGTGTTATCAACTCCTGTAATTTTAGGTTTTGGTAAAGACTTTTTTATAAATGCTTGGAAGCAAACTAAACATGGGTCTGCCAATATGGACACACTAGTTGCATTAAGTACAGGTGTTGCTTATATATTTAGTGTATTCAATACTCTTTTCCCAGATTATTGGCATTCAAAAGGATTACACGCTCATGTTTATTTTGAATCTGCAACAGTAGTAATTGCTTTTATTTTATTAGGTAAGTTACTGGAAGAGAATGCTAAAGGAAATACATCTTCAGCAATTAAGAAGTTAATCGGCTTACAACCCAAAACCGTTAACATATTAGATACTGAACAGAATCAAATAGCATTACCTATTGAACAAGTTGAAGTTGGAATGACCATCATAGTTAAGCCAGGAGATAAAGTAGCGGTTGATGGAATAGTAACACAAGGAAGTTCGTTTGTAGATGAAAGCATGTTAAGTGGAGAACCATTAGCTGTTAAAAAGGAAGTAAATGATAAAGTGTTTTCAGGAACAATCAATCAAAAAGGAAGTTTCCAGTTTAAAGCTGAAAAAATTGGTTCAGATACTATGTTGGCTCAAATCATTAAAATGGTTCAAGAAGCACAAGGTAGTAAAGCTCCAGTGCAGAAATTGGTGGATAAAATTGCAGGTATATTTGTACCAATTGTTATAGGAATTGCAATTCTTTCTCTTATATCATGGGTAATTTTAGGAGGTGAAAATGGATTTACACAAGGATTGCTAGCTTTAGTGACAGTTTTAGTAATTGCATGTCCATGTGCTTTAGGATTAGCCACACCCACAGCCATCATGGTAGGTGTAGGAAAAGGAGCAGAGGAAGGAATTCTAATCAAAGATGCAGAGAGCTTGGAGTTAGCTAAAAAAATCAATGCCATTATTTTAGATAAAACAGGTACAATTACCAAAGGTAAGCCCACAGTAACCGATGTGATTTGGGCAGAAGAAAATGATAGTTCTAAACAAATATTATTAAGTATTGAAAAACAATCTGAGCATCCATTAGCTGAAGCCGTTGTAAATTATCTAAAAGATATAAATACGGTTCACATACATCATATTGAAAGTCTAACAGGTAAAGGTGTTAAAGCAAATTATAAGGATATCAATTATTTAGTGGGTAATCAAAAACTATTAACCGAAAACCAAATACTAATAGACAATTCCTTAAAGGAACAAGCAGATAAATGGTTGCATGAAGCAAAAACAGTTATATGGTTTGCGGATGACAAAAAAGCTTTAGCAGTTTTAGCTATAGCAGATGAGATTAAAGAAACTTCTATTGAAGCAATTAAGGAATTACAAAAAATGGGTATTGAAGTTCATATGTTAACTGGAGATAATCATAATACTGCTAAAGCTATTGCTGAAAAAACAGGAATTTCAAGTTTCAAAGGTGAAGTACTTCCAAAAGACAAAGCCGATTTTGTAAAAGAATTACAAGCACAAGGTAAAATTGTTGCAATGGTTGGTGATGGTATTAACGATAGCACAGCATTAGCTCAAGCCAATGTGAGTATTGCAATGGGAAAAGGAAGTGATATTGCAATCGATGTTGCCAAAATGACAATTATATCATCCGACTTAATGAAAATTTCAACAGCAATAAAACTCTCAAAAAATACAGTAAATACAATAAAACAAAATTTATTTTGGGCATTTATTTATAATGTTGTAGGTATTCCAATTGCAGCTGGAATTCTTTACCCAATCAATGGTTTTTTACTTAATCCAATGATTGCTGGAGCAGCAATGGCACTAAGTAGTATAAGTGTTGTAGGTAATAGTTTAAGGCTTAAATATTTCAATAATTAATTAAAATCATAAAACAATGGAAAAGAATATTTTTAAATTCAAAACAAATATAAATTGTATGGGCTGTGTCGCAAAAGTTACACCCACATTAAATGAGATTTCTGAGATAGAAAACTGGGAAGTTGATGTCCAAAATAAGGATAAAGTTTTAACTATTGAAACACAATCTTTAAATCAGAATGAAATAGTAGCAGCAGTTGAAAAGGCTGGTTTTAAAATTGAAAAAATAACTAACTAACAAGATGAGAAAAATAATCTTTACAAGCTTTCTATTAATTCAAGCGTTATTAATAAATGCTCAAGAAAAAATTCAAATAAGAACAACATCTGCAAGTCCTGCTTCATCATTTGAACAGGAAGTCGGCAGTGCAAAAATTAAAATAGCCTATAGTAGACCATTAGTAAGAGGCAGAAAAATATTTGGTGAGTTAGTGCCATTTGATAAACTTTGGCGAACTGGTGCAAGTGATTGTACCGTAATTACAACTTCTGAAGATATCTCCTTTGGTAATAGTATATTAAAAGCGGGTAGTTATTCAATATTTTCAATTCCTTCAATTAATGAGTGGACAATAATCATTAATACAGATATAACTTTACATGGTGAAACCGGCTATGATGAGAAAAAAGACGTAATGCGTTTTAAAGTTCCCACAGAAAAAAGTCCCTATTTCTATGAAACATTTACAATTGAATTAAATGACATTAATAGCAAAGGTGAAGCATTTCTAAAAATCTTTTGGGAAAATACTATGGTCAAAATACCAATTAAAAGTAAAGAGGACGATATGTTATTAGCGTTGATAGACCAACATATCGTTAAAGGAAAAACGCAAGATGCCAACTTATTATTTCAAGCAGCCAATTATTATTACAGTACAAATAGAGATTTCAAACAAGCAATTAAATGGCTATTGGATGCTGAAAAGTTAAATCCTCAAAATTTCCATTATCCAAATTTGAGACAAAAAATAGCATCGGAAAACAAAGATTACGCTAGTGCTATTGAAGCTGCAAAAAGGGCAGTATCATTAGCAGATAAGGAAAAAATGAAAAAAACTATAGAAACATTGAACAATAAAATAGCAAGTTGGGAATTGCTATTAAAAAAATAAAATCAAAAATGCTTGATTTTCAAAAATTTGCAATAACTAAAATGAAAATATCAGATATGGATTTACAAAATTTTTTTTCAAAAAAAATGATGCAAATAGTACTATTACTTTTTGTATCACAAATCTTATTCGCTCAAAAAATAGTGCGTTATGATTTATACGTTCGCGATACAATTGTTAACTATTCTGGAAAAGAAAAAAGAGCTATAGCAGTCAACGGTCAAATCCCAATGCCAACATTAACTTTTACAGAAGGCGATATTGCCGAAATTTACGTACATAACGAATTAAATGAAACTACTTCGTTGCATTGGCACGGATTATTTTTACCCAATAAAGAAGATGGTGTGCCGAATTTAACTCAAATGCCCATTCAACCTGGTACAACCCATAAATATACGTTTCCCATCATCCAAAACGGAACGCATTGGTATCATTCACACTCTGGATTGCAAGAACAAATAGGAATGTATGGTATGTTCATTATGAATAAAAATGAAAACGATCCTACTTTTAGAAAAGGTATCGATGATTTACCTACCATTCCTGTCATTTTAAGCGAATGGACCGATTTAAAACCAGAAAACGTTCACCGAATGTTACACAACGCTTCCGATTGGTTTGCCATAAAAAAGGGTTCCACACAAAGTTATAGTGAAGCTATCAAGCAAGGACAACTCAAAACCAAATTGGGTAACGAGTGGAAACGTATGAATGCTATGGATGTGAGCGATGTTTATTACGAAAAGTTTCTAATCAACGGAAAAAACGAAAGTCAATTAACACAGTTTAAAGGAGGCGATAAAGTCCGACTTCGTATTGCTAATGGCGGTGCATCCTCTTATTTTTGGTTAACCTATGCAGGTGGAAAAATTACAGTAGTAGCTAGCGATGGTAACGATGTGGAACCCGTTGAGGTAGATCGATTACTAATTGCTGTTTCCGAAACCTATGATGTGATTGTCACAATTCCAGCCGACAATACGTCGTATGAGTTTTTAGCAACTGCCGAAGACAGAACAAAATCGGCTTCCCTTTACATTGGAAATGGTATCAAACAATTGATTTCACCCTTGCCAAAATTAAAATATTTTGAAGGGATGAAGATGATGAACGACATGATGAAAATGAACGGTGAGTTAGACGATATGGGAATGAGCATGTCTTTAAATCAAATGGATATGAACGTAGTTATGTATCCCGAAATTACTGGAGAAGCTGATAATAAAAAGAAAGAACAAACACCAAAGGCAGCAAGCCATCAAGAACATTCAAAACATAATAAGTATGATGCTAATGCATTGGCGAACATCACCACATTGAATTACGCCATGCTTAAAGCTACCGAAAAAACAACATTACCAAAAGATGCACCAGTAAAAGAACTTCGTTTTGAACTTACGGGAAACATGAACCGTTATGTGTGGAGTATGGACAATAAAGTGATTTCAGAAACCGATAAAATTTTAATTAAGAAAGGCGAAAATGTTAGAATTACGCTCTACAACGGTTCCATGATGCGCCATCCCATGCATTTGCACGGACATGATTTTAGAATCATTAACGGACAGGGCGATTATGCTCCTTTAAAAAATGTTATGGATATTATGCCAATGGAAACCAACGTAATTGAATTCAATGCCAATGTAGAAGGCGATTGGTTTTTTCATTGTCACATTTTGTACCACATGATGGCGGGAATGGGCAGAATTTTCACCTATGAAAATCAAGAACGCAATCCATTAATTCCTAATCCAAAATTAGCCCAACGCAAATTATTTGCTGATGACAGAGCTTTTCATATCATGGCTGAAAACGATTTTGCTACTAATGGAAACGATGGTATGGCAATGATTCAAAATACCCGTTGGAGTTTAGGAGCAGAATGGCGTTTAGGATACAACGACATGCATGGTTATGAAGCAGAATTCCATTTAGGAAAATATATTGGGAAAATGCAATGGTTCATGCCTTTTGTAGGTTTCGATTGGCGTTACCGCAACATGGAAGGTGAGATAGAAAAAAACATTTTCGGACAAAAAAACACCAAAGACCATAGAGCTGTTTTCAGTGCCGGTTTTGCATACACTTTACCCATGCTTGTACAATTCCAAGCAGAGGTGTTTCAAGACGGAAATCTAAGATTACAATTAATGCGAGAAGATATCCCTGTTTCCAAACGATTACGAATGGGGTTCATGGTCAATACTGATACCGAATACATGCTAGAAGCACGATATATTCTAAAACGAAATCTAAGCCTAAGAACACATTATGATAGCGATATGGGATTCGGATTCGGGTTGAATTTAAATTATTGATTTTAAAATTAGTATGTGAAATCCAGCATTACGCTAAGATTTTAGACAAGAAAATTAGTGAGGATATGCAAATATTGAAAGCAAAATTCAATGCTAATACGCAAACGCAAAGTAAATCAGTGAATTACTAAAATTTTGAGAATCTTGTAATATTTTTAGTATTTTATTAGCAATAATTTTAATAGATTTTAGTTTAATTTGACAAACTAAAATCTATTTTTTTATGATATCAACTATAAAAAACAACTCTTTGGTAGATTTTGAACACGAACTTTCTTTAATCCTTAACACGCATTCAGATGAAGTAGAAAAAGCAAAAAAGATTATTATTTTCATTGAAGACGTTTTAAAGCAGTTGACCGACTGGCTTAAACATCACGTCTTCGAAACCATTCAAGAAGAAATCAAATTCTTCAAGGAAATCAAACCCAATATTGTTGCTAAACTTATTTTCTATAAAGAAATACTTTTACTTGTTGCAACACTTCCTTTGGACAAGAATAAGAGAGTAAAACATTATGAAAAAAAGGTAGATGCAATAAATCAGTTTCATAGAAAAAACAGAGAATTTATCAAATACATTAAGAGCCAATCTACTCATTTTGATGAATTGTATTTTTCCAGGAAACAGTATAAAGATTTATTCCTAAACGATTGTATGGTTATCAATCAAGATGCTAAATTATGTACGTCACATGACTATTTATTAGCAGAAGTAATTGCTTATGAATTACTCGTATTGCACATCGAAAATCGCATCGATAATTTAAATCAATCATGTGCAATCACCAACAATCAAATCCATTCCAACCTACACTGGACAGCCAAAAAAGTAGATTTAATCGAACTCATTTACGCCTTACACGAATCTAAAGTTTTCGATAATGGTCAAGCCGACATCAAAGAAATCACCCATGTTTTTGAAAAAGCGTTTCAAATCGATTTAGGTGATAATATTACCAGAAGTTTTATCGATATCAAAAACCGCAAAACAGATCAAACCCGATTTTTAAATCAGTTGCAAGCAGCACTGGAAACCAAAATCGAAAACGATTTAAGCTAAAAACAACGAATTCCACTCAAAAAGCATAAAAATCGTTCCCAAGTTGGTACCAACTTGGGAACTTTTCTTTTTCAAATGCAATTGTTTTGTACCAAATAACTTCAAAACATAGCATTATGAACTTCAATCACAAAGCCCTGTTCC